>Ga0206680_10000051_pt1 | contig 41907 bp, 35 predicted proteins | sample M115012015metaG_FD_160124 | JGI IMG/M metagenome (GOLD analysis project Ga0206680, IMG submission 160124) | Ammonia-oxidizing marine archaeal communities from Monterey Bay, California, United States - M1 150m 12015 | ecosystem: Environmental > Aquatic > Marine > Intertidal zone | place: USA...
GTTTTTACACAACAAATACCTGGGAGCCCCGAGACGATGTAAAAGGAGATATTGCTCGCATCATATTTTATATGGACATCCGCTATAGCGGCGACGAGGGAGAACCTAACCTGAATGTTGTAGACTTTACAAGCACCTTCCCAAATGCGCAAATGGGGAAACTTTCTACCCTGCTAGAATGGAACAATCAAGACCCTGTTGATGCCTTTGAGAGAAGACGTAATGATGTGATCTTTAACTGGCAAAATAATAGAAACCCTTTTGTAGACTACCCTGAACTTGCCAATCTTATTTGGAATGAAGCAGACTTAAACACCATTCAATTTGTAGATGTTGACCTTGGAAATAATGCCCCCAACGAAGATGATACTCAATCAATAATTGCAGAAATTACAACTAGTATAAGTGCAGCTGTAACGGATGCAACTCTAGTATGGGGTACCTCTTGGTACGAACTGAACAATGAAGTTGCAATGACCTCATTAGATGATATTTGGTCAGCTAATATCCCAGCACAAGCCGCCGGAACCGATGTAAAATATAAAATTATTGCAACCGCCGGAAGCGATGTAAATACCTTTTATGGGAATTATAATGTAATGCTAAATCCTTTTGAAGGTCTTATAACTTCGATTCAAGCGATTCAAGGAACCACAGATGACTCCCCTTTTGCTGGGCAAACAGTGTCTACCACAGGAATTGTAACCGCAACTTTCGGAAACGATTTCTTTATTCAAAATGGTAATGAGCTGCGTAGTGGTATTTACGTATACTCCTCTGCTGAATTTCCTGCTTTAGGCGATAGCGTTATTGTTACTGGCGAAGTATCAGAATATTTCTCCCTTACAGAATTTGCCTTTCCAGACGAGGTCTATATCCTTACTTCTAACAACCCTATTCCAGAACCAATAAGTATAAATACAGGCAATCTGGCAAATGAAGATTATGAAGGAATGCTCGTACAAGTAAATGATGTTACTGTTACCTACGCTACCTTTAATTTTGATGATTATGGTGCCTGGAAAGTAGATGATGGTAGCGGTGAATGTATTATCCATAATACCGAAGAAGGTTTTGAATATCCTGCAGAACTAGCAGAGCAAATTGGTAGTATTACCGGTGTGTGTACATTTAATTATGATGAGTGGAAAATTGATCTTAGAATAGTAGATGATGTCCTAGCAGGTGCAGATATTGTAGGCCCTGTAATAACTGAAATTGCTGTGATAGATGAAACTACAATTGCCATTTATTTTAATGAAAATGTAGAACTCGAATCTGCAGAAACAATTGAGAATTATAGTATCGATAATGGTTCAATCATTACAAATGCCAGTCGACACCCCTTTCAAAATGCTCGCGTTACTCTTACTGTGCTCGATGCACTGAATGGAAACTATACCCTTACTGCAACTGATATTAATGACCTACTCGGAAATACAACAGCAGAATCTGTTGGATACTTCCAACTTATTGGATTAAACGAAAATTATAATCCTAAACTAAATGTATACCCTAACCCAACTACAGGACAACTATCCATAACAGGATTACTAGAAAATAAATCAATTGAAATTGTGAATACTTTAGGGGAAGTCGTTTTTAAAACACAAGCCAAAAACAAAGAGCTTCACATAAATCTGATCCTCGAAAGTGGTCTCTATTTTATCCTCTATAACAACATTAGTTCCCCATTAATAATAGCCCAATAATAAGAAAAGCCTTCCGATTGCTCGGGAGGCTTTTGTTAATACAACAAATAAAGTATTTATGTATTGAGGGGGGTAAATTTTCTTTTTGCATAACACCATATAGGTGATTTCACCTACGAATATACAAAACTATATTTGTCTATACAAGTAAATTATCAAAAAAAGAAACGGCTTGATTTATATATCCTCTGTGTCTGTGGAGGAGTGCCTTAAATCGTCTAATAAATTATTTAAAACCATCAACTGACCTTCCGGTAGATTCATCATCTTTTCATCAAATTCTAACACCGCAACATCTAAATCCTTCAATAATTTCAATCCACATTGGGTAATCGAAATCATCATCTGCCTTTTATCTTCTGGATTTTTCTGGCGATCTACCAAACCCTTCTCTAATAACCTATCTACTAGCCGAGTAGAGTTAGACATATTGTGTAATAAACGATCTTGTAATTCTCCGCCTGACATGGCATTGGGATGTTGCCCGCGAAGTATTCTTAGCACATTATATTGAGTAGGGCTAATCTCATACCCTTTAATAAACTGCATAAACTTAGACTCAAAATGAGCTGCTGTGAATATTAAATTCACAAAGATCTTCTCGTGTTCAGATTGGAATCCTTTATTCTTTATGTCCTTTTTTATACTCAAACTATGCGATTATAGACCCATTCGATGAAGCTTTAGAAGGCTTTATAAAACGCAAAGTTCCGTCCTTATCTTCGGCCATTAAAACCATTCCTTGAGACTCGATTCCCTTAATAGTTCTTGGAGCTAAATTCACTAAAATGGATACCTGCTCACCAATAATATCTTCTGGCTTATAGTGTTCTGAAATTCCAGAAACTACTGTTCTAATATCGAGTCCTGTGTCAATAATAAGTTTTAACAACTTTTTTGTCTTCTTAACTTTCTCTGCCTCAGTAATAGTTCCTACACGGATGTCCATTCCACAGAAATCATCAAAACTAATATTTTCCTTTTGAGGCTCTACAGCTTGATTAGCCAGTTTAGTCGCCTCCAACTTTACCAGTTGAGCATCCATCTCCGAATCTTCAATCTTGCGGAAAAGCAATTCAGCCTTTTCAATTTGAACTCCAGCAAGCAATAAATCATCTGCTCCTGCTACATCCCATGATAATTGCTCAAGCCCTAACATCGTTCTTAACTTATCCGCAGTAAAAGGAATAAAGGGTTCAGAAACGATTGTTAAATTCGTAGCAATCTGAAGTGCTATATTCATAATGGTTTTGGTACGAACCTCATCCGTTTTCACCAATTTCCAAGGCTCTTCATCCGCTAAATACTTATTACCTAAACGAGCTAAATTCATCATTTCAGACAAAGCTTCTCTAAAGCGATACAACTCAATTGATTTAGCAATCTTAACTGGGAAGGCTTTTAATTCGGCAAGAACTTCTTTGTCGTAATCAGACAATTCGGCTCTCTCTGGAACAGCACCATCGTAATACTTATTTGTAAGCACCACTACTCTATTGATGAAGTTTCCGTAGATACCTACCAACTCAGAATTGTTACGTGTTTGGAAATCTTTCCAAGTAAAATCGTTGTCTTTAGTTTCGGGAGCAGTAGCACATAATACATAACGCATTACATCTTGCATCCCTGGAAAATCTTCTAAATACTCGTGTAACCAAACTGCCCAGTTTCTAGAAGTAGAAATTTTATCGCCTTCTAAATTCAAGAACTCATTAGCTGGTACATTCTCAGGAACTATATAATCGCCATGAGCTTTTAACATTGCTGGGAAAATGATACAGTGAAAAACGATATTGTCTTTCCCTATAAATTGAACCATTTTAGTGTCCTCAGACTTCCAATAGGGCTCCCAATCTTTTCCATTTTCGATCGCCCATTGCTTAGTAGCCGAAATATATCCTATAGGGGCATCGAACCAAACGTAAAGCACTTTTCCTTCGGCTCCCTCAGCAGGAACAGGAATACCCCAATCTAAATCGCGAGTTACAGCGCGTGGCTGTAAACCTTGATCTAACCACGATTTACACTGTCCGTAAACATTCGATTTCCAATCTGATTTATGTCCTTCAAGAATCCATTCTTTTAACCAAGCTTCGTATTTGTTTAAAGGCAAAAACCAGTGTTTGGTTTCCTTCATCACAGGCTTGTTTCCACTCAATGCCGACTGTGGGTTAATTAAATCTGTAGCGTTTAACGAGGTTCCACATTTCTCACACTGATCGCCATAAGCACCATCACTTTTACAATGAGGACAAGTTCCAGTGATGTATCTATCAGCTAAAAACTCATTTTCCTTTTCGTCGTAATACTGCTCGTTTACCTTTTCAATTAACAAGCCTTCGCTATGTAGATGCTTGAAAAATTCTGATGCCGTATCGTGGTGAATTTTATCAGAAGTACGGTGATACATATCGAAACTGATACCTAATTCTTTAAAAGAATCACCAATGATTTTATGGTATTTATCAACCACTTGCTGTGGCGAAACACCTTCTTTCTTCGCCGTAATCGTAATAGGAACACCGTGCTCATCCGAACCACAAACAAAGACCACGTCTTTTTTATTTGAACGTAAAAAACGAGTATATATATCACTTGGAATATAAACTCCAGCTAGGTGACCTATATGAACTGGTCCGTTGGTATATGGCAATGCTGCCGTTATGGTGTATCTTTTTGCTTCTTGCGACATCTGGAAATCCTTTTTATACGATGCAAATATAAGAATTTGATGCTCTCCGAAGACGGAAATTGTGAGTGGTGAATGCTAAATGGTAAATGCGGGGTGATTTTTTAATTAGCAATCACTAATTAGATAGACTAAAGCCAATCTGTACATCTTCCGTTTTACGTTTCACCATTTACTACATACCACTCATCAGCGAACATCAAATAATTTTCAAATTGACACATCTTCAAATTTTCAAATCAATATCCCTATCTTTAAACCATCAAAAAATACATTCCTTGAAAAACACCCAAATTCCCAACTTAAAACCAGGCGATACCATCGCTTTAATTTCCACAGCACGTAAGGTGAGTAAAGAAGAACTTAACTTTGCTGTAAACCTTCTCGAATCTTGGGGATTTAAAATTTCTTTTGGGGAGAAAATATTCCAAGAAGAGCATCAATTTGCAGGTTCAGTTGAACAAAGAACCCAAGACTTACAAGAGGCAATCAATGATGAAAATGTAAAAGCCATTCTTTTTGTTAGAGGAGGTTATGGCTCTGTTCAAGTAGTTGATTATATAGATTGGAGTAGATTTCAGAGAAATCCAAAATGGATGATTGGCTTTAGCGACATCACTGTTTTTCATTCACATATACATCAGAATTTTGGTATACCTACTCTGCATGCTGCTATGCCAATAACCTACCAAAAAAACTCTGAAGCCTCTTTAGAGAACTTAAAAAAAGTTCTTTTTGGAGAGAGAGTGTCTTATCAAATTGAGGCACATCCTTTCAATAGGGAAGGAAAAGCAGAAGCCGAAATTGTAGGTGGAAACTTATCTATCCTCTACTCTCTTTTGGCTTCTGAAAGTCAAATGAACACCGATGGTAAAATCCTTTTTATTGAGGATTTAGACGAATACCTTTACCATATAGACCGAATGATGCAAGCCCTAAAAAGAGCGGGTATGCTAAAAAACCTGGCAGGATTAATTATTGGTGGAATGAGCGATATGAACGACAACACCATCCCATTTGGTAAAACGGCCAAAGAAATTATCAGCGATGTTGTTTCAGAATATAACTATCCTCTTGCTTTTGGTTTCCCTGCTGGACATATTGATGATAATAATCCAATTGTTTTTGGTGAGACAGGAAAACTTGAAGTAGGAGAATTTACAAAAATCAAGTAGTTGGGGATTACGATTCACTACATACCATTCACCTCACAAATTCTTCGTAGCTTATACATTTACTATATACCAGCGACTAGATACTAGTCCAAAAACTAATAAAATACTGAAGACATAGTACTTTATACCTAATACTATAATACTTAAATCATGGCATCACACAACGAACTTGGCAAAGAGGGCGAAACAATCGCCCAACAATTCCTACAAAAAAAAGGATTCAAAATCCTCGATTGCAACTGGCGACATCTACGCTACGAAGTAGATATTGTAGCACTCGACAAGGATTTTTTAGTCTTTGTAGAAGTAAAAACACGCTCTACTTTTAAATATGGCTTCCCTGACGAATCTGTGAACTATCGAAAAGAGAAAATGCTCATTGAAGCCGCAGAAATCTACTTAGAAAAAAAAGACCTCTACAACGAAGTCCGTTTTGATATTGTCTCTGTGGTGAAAAATGAAAAAGACAAAAAAGTGTATCACATAGTAGATGCTTTTCAGGGATGAGTTGATTGGTTCTTGGTTGTTGGTTTGTAGTAGTTGGTTGTTAGATTGGTCAGTGACGATGAAAGATAGGAATTAGCGATTTACGTTTTCCGTCTTACGTTTCACTACTCCCTACTTACCTATTTCCTTTTACCATTCACCATTTTCAACTCAAAACTCAAAACTTATCACTCAAAACTAAATCTCTCTAAATAGATACTAGATGCCAGCGACTAATTACTAACAACAATTCACTACTTTTGCTGCTCAAAATCAGAACACATGTTACGATCACATACTTGCGGAGAGCTAAACATTAGCAATTTAGGAAATGAAGTTACCCTTAGCGGATGGGTACAAAAATCGCGTGACCTCGGGGGGATGACCTTTGTAGATCTACGTGATCGCTACGGTATCACTCAGTTGGTTTTCAATATGGAAACGAACGAAGGGCTTTGTTTAGAGGCGCGTAAGTTAGGTCGTGAGTTTGTAATTCAGATTAAGGGAACGGTGATTGAGCGTAGCTCAAAAAACAAGAAAATTCCTACTGGAGAGATAGAAATTGAAATTACTGAATTAACAATTTTGAATTCTTCTAAAACTCCTCCTTTCACTATCGAAGACAAAACCGATGGTGGTGATGACTTAAGAATGAAGTACCGTTATTTAGATTTACGTAGAAATCCTGTTCGCGACAACATGATTTTGCGTTCTAAAGTAGCTATTGAAACAAGAAAGTATTTAGCCGACCTAGACTTCATCGAGGTAGAAACACCTGTTTTAATTAAATCTACTCCTGAAGGAGCACGTGATTTTGTGGTTCCTAGTAGAATGAACGAGGGGCAGTTTTATGCACTTCCACAATCACCACAAACCTTTAAGCAACTGCTAATGGTTGGTGGATTCGATAAATACTTCCAGATTGTAAAATGTTTCCGCGACGAGGATTTAAGAGCCGATCGTCAGCCAGAATTTACACAAATTGACTGCGAGATGTCTTTCGTAGAGCAAGAAGATATATTAAACACTTTCGAGAATTTAACACGTCACTTACTGAAAACGGTAATGAATGTGGAGTTGAAAGATTTCCCGAGAATGACTTTCGACGAAGCTATGAGGGTTTATGGTAACGATAAGCCAGATATTCGCTTCGATATGAAGTTGAACGAGATTAATGCAGTAGCTCAAAACAAGGGTTTCAAAGTATTTGATGATGCAGAATTAGTCTTGGCGATTAACGCTAAAGGCTGTGCTGGATATACACGTAAACAATTAGATAAATTAACTGATTGGGTTAAGAGACCTCAAATTGGTGCCAAAGGTTTAATCTATGTGAAGTGTAACGAAGACGGTTCTTACAAATCATCGGTAGATAAATTCTTCAATCAAGAAGACTTAGCTGTATGGGCAAAAGCAACTGGTGCGGAAGCAGGAGATTTAATCTTAGTATTGAGTGGCGACACCAATGCAGTGCGCAAGCAAATGAGTGAATTGCGTTTAGAAATGGGTGAGCAACTAGGATTAAGAGATCCAAAAGTATTCGCTCCACTATGGGTTATCGACTTCCCTCTTTTAGAATGGGACGAAGACACAGCGCGTTACCACGCAATGCACCATCCATTTACTTCTCCCAAACCAGAAGATTTAGACAAACTAGATACAGCTCCAGGCGAGGTGAAAGCCAATGCGTACGACATGGTATTGAACGGTTCTGAAATTGGTGGTGGTTCTATTCGTATTCACGATAGAGACCTACAAAAATTGATGTTCCAACACTTAGGATTTACCGACGAAGAAGCACAAGAGCAATTTGGTTTCTTGATGAATGCCTTCGAATATGGTGCGCCTCCTCACGGTGGTTTAGCTTTCGGTTTAGACCGTCTTTGTTCTATTATGGGCGGAGCAGAGTCTATCCGCGATTTCATCGCCTTCCCAAAAAACAACTCGGGTAGAGATGTGATGATCGATGCGCCTTCGAAAATTGACAATCTTCAATTGGATGAATTGAGCTTAAGCCTAGCATTGAAAAATTAACCAAGTCGATAAAAAAACACAATGAGAGCTTCTATTTTATTGACCTTTTTGACAGCCTTATTTTCATTAAACACGTTCGCTCAAACAACAGAACATACCCACGAGCATCATGTTTACGAAATTGGTATTGCCAACGCACCCGTGTATTTTTTAAAAGAAAATGTAATTGCATACGGACTTCACGTGCACTTAATTAAAAAGATAGCGCACACTAAGTTTGGAATTGGTTTGGGTTATGAGAAAATTTTTGATGAGCATAAACACAATACAATTGGGCTCGTAGTCAATTACAGTCCTATCGATAAGCTAAGCTTAAACGCTTCGCCAGGAATTACTTTTGAAGGAGATGAATCAGAAATAAATTTCGCCCTCCACCTTGAAACTTCTTACGAATTTGAATTCGATAATTTTCACTTAGGTCCAGTAGTAGAATTTGCATACGACCCAGAAGATATACACCTAAGTCTAGGTCTTCATGTAGGTATTGGATTCTAAATAATCCCTATTCTTACAAACATAAAAAGCAGCCCTCAGCTGCTTTTTTTATGCCTTATGCTTTTCAAGCATACATCAAAACCTCATTCAAATAAAAACACCCCTAAGGTCCCCTCAAGGGGTCAATAAAAAGAACACAAATACAACTGCAATCAGGGTTTAATAAAACCTATTGATTTAAAACCCGAATATTATTCCCCCCTCGAGGGGGGCAGGGGGGTGTTACACACCATTTAATGAGTATTATACAAGCAAACTTTTATTCAATGCATAAAACATCTAACTTGGCATATATTTTGCGCAAACACCCCGTACAATACACACACTATGAAAAACATTCTCCTCGCTTTAGCTCTGTTATTGAGTACATCAACTTTCGCTCAATTAGAAATGCGCTATGCACAAAGCACCGATAACAATCCGCAATGGATACAGTTGATGTATGCTGAAAACCCAGATGCAGGTTTAATCACAGAAGCTTACCAAGACTACTATAAAACCCATCCTTTTGTAAAGAACAAACACACTCAATACTACAAAAGATGGCAAAGATCATTGAGTAGAGCCAAAGCAATCCCGACTCAAAAGTACATCGATGCTTCTACCAACACTAGCAAATCTAGTGATGCATGGATTCCACGTGGTCCTTTCGATTTCGACATCGATGCAGCCAGTAGATCTTACGCTCCAGGAGCGGCACATATTTACTGTGTAGAGCAAGCAAGCACAAATACAAATGTAATTTATGCAGGTACCGCAACAGCAGGGTTTTGGCGCTCAAACGATAAGGGAGAGAACTGGTATTGCCTTTCAAAAAACCTTCCTGTAAGCTCAGTTTATGCAGTTGAAATAGATCCTTCTGATGAAAATATCGTTTACTTTTCTGGAGCAGGTACGCTCTACAAATCTACCAATGGCGGCGCTACACATACCAATATTGGAGCAGGTGAGTTTAGCTCGGGAATAGGTATTAAAGAAATAATGATTCACAATGGGAAGTTGTGGGTAGCCTCAGATCAAGGGCTTTATTATTCTACCAATAACGGAAGTTCTTTTACGCAAGAAATGTCCGGCTCTTGGCTAGAGATGGAGGTACATCCAACAAACGAACAGGTAATTTATGCCGTTCGAGTTAACAGCACTTCAACTTCATTTTTCAAATCTACGAACAATGGTTCTAGCTTCTCAGCAATAGGAAACGGTTGGCCAAGTCCCGACTCTGGAGACGAGCAAAAACGTACTGAAATTGCCGTAAGCCCCGCCTCACCAAACAAAATTGTAGCCCTAGCAACAGGAGCTGCAAATGGAGGTTCTGGATTATACGGTGTGTACATTAGTGAAGACCAAGGAGCCAACTGGGAATTTAAATGCTGCGGTGCACAACCTGGTGGTGCTGCTACTTCTAGCAATATTAATATGATGGGTTGGAGCGATGCCGGAACAGACGATGGTGGTCAATATTACTACGATTTAGCTTTGGCTGTAAACCCTTTAGATGCCAACATTATTCATGTTGCCGGTGTGCAACACTGGATCTCTACCAATGGTGGCGACACATTTACCTGTCCTGCAAAATGGTCGCATCCCGATAAAGACGAATACATTCATGCCGATATTCACGATATGCGCTATTTCGGAAACGACCTTTGGGTAGCCTGCGATGGTGGAGTTTTCTACTCTAACAATGCTGGAGATAGTTTTGATAAGAAGATGTACGGAATTTCGGGAACTGACTTCTGGGGATTTGGCGCAGGATTTAACGATGGCGAAGTGATGTTAGGTGGAACTTATCATAATGGAACTCTTATTAAAGACCATGAAGTATATGAAGGCGGATGGCTTTGTGCAGAAGGTGGAGACAACTACCGCGGTTTTGTGAATTTTGCCGACTCCAGAAAGGTGTATACCGATGCAGGTGGGAGAATATTACCAGGTGACAGAACAGTTGGCTTGGGCTCATTTGCTATGCAATACAAACCAAATGCATCCTATATCGTAGGAGAGTCTAGTAATTTAGAATTTGATCCGCGCTCGCCAAACATTCTCTACATCGGTAACGAAACTACACTCTATAAATCCTTCGACAATGGAGCTAGCACTACCGTTTTAAACGATTTTGGCGAAAAAGTTACCTCTGTTGAAGTGGCTTGGTCAAATCCGAGCTACATATACGTTTGTACCTACGAAAGCTGGTGGGGTACAAAAAAGATTTATAAATCTATCAATGCAGGAACTACCTGGGTCGACATTACACCTTCTTCTTCTACCGTGAATGGGCAAACTTGGATTCCGTACGATATTACAATTAGCAGTGAAAACCCAAACCATATTTGGATGGTGAGAACTTCTATGTATGGAACTCCTAGCGACGGGCAAGGATACGATGTGTTCAAATCATTGAACGGAGGAAATAGCTGGATCAATTGGACTACCTCTACGCTAAACAACGAAAACATTACCAATATAGAGCACCAAAGAGGTTCTAATGGTGGGGTTTATATTGGGACGCGTCAGGCAGTGTATTACAGAGATAATTCGATGAGCGACTGGATGCTGTACAACAACAACCTTCCTTTACAAACCTTCTCTACACAGCTAATTCCATACTATAAAGAAGGAATCTTAAAAAATGGTACCAACCAAGGTGTATGGGAAGTAGATTTCCATTCTGAAAACCCACCCTCTGCACAAATTGCTGCCGATGATTTCACTATCAACTGTACCAATAATATTGTGCAATTTTATAACCACTCGGCAATGAAATCTGATGGAGAAGAATTCTTATGGACCTTTGCAGGAGGGGTACCCGAAAGTTCTACAGATGAAAATCCTTTAGTATACTATGAAAATCCAGGGAACTTTGATGTTACCCTAACAGTTACCGATATAAACGGAACCGATAGTCAAACCATTTCGAACTTTATTCAATTCGAAAACTTGAGCCTATCAGAACCCGGAGAGATGATGCAAACCTTTGATGATGGTGAATTCCCTCCTCAAGGATGGATGCTTCCTGAAGCAGGCTACTCTTGGCAAGGAATAGAAATTACAGGTGCCGATTGTGAAACTAGCTATGCAGCTTATGTAGACAATTATTCCATTAATCAAACTGATGGTGAAGCCGCTTTATTAAGCCCTAAAGTAAATCTAGAAATCTTCGATAACGCAACCCTTAGCTTCAACTATGCCTATGCACGTTATGGCGCAAATTACTCAGACGGACTCAAAGTAGAAGTCTCTACCGATTGTGGTGCTAACTGGATTACTCTATGGGAAGCTTATGGTCTTGACCTAGCTACTGTTCCTGATCAAGGATCGTGGTGGGAACCAGAATGTGGCGATTGGGAAAGCTTAAATATTAGCCTTAGTGAATATGATGAACAGTCGGTAAACATCCGATTTGTGAATGTAAATGGCTACGGAAATAGCCTTTTTGTTGACAATATCAACTTCGTAAATAACGACGGAAGTATCATAGTAATTAATCCTATTCCAGGCTGTTTAGATGCTACTGCACTTAACTATAACCCTAGTGCAAACATAGACGATGGCTCCTGTGAATACACCTCTTTTGGTGGGCAAGATATTGTCTTTAATCAAGGTTGGAATATATTCTCTACCTACGTCATCCCTACAAATCAACAATTTGATCTTGTTGTAGCTGCTATAGAAGATCAAATTATTATTGCCAAAAACTTTATTGGTGAAGCCTACCTTCCCGAATGGGACTTTAATGCTATCGGAGATCTTAGCAACTTAGAAGGGTATCAAGTAAAAGTGTCTTCTGCATGTAACTTCACAGTTGAAGGCGAGATGATTGCACCACAATCCCTAGTAGTTCCTATAACAGAAGGATGGAATATTATATCCTACTTAAGAGATACTCCAGCAAATGCGCTCTTGATTTTGGAAGATATCGCTAGCGAATTGGTAATCGTTAAAGACTACCTTGGGAATGCCTATCTACCCGACTGGGATTTTAATGGTATTGGCAACTTCCTGCCCGGGCAAGGCTATCAAGTAAAAGCGAGTGCCGATGTAGATTTACAATACATTTCGAATGCCGCAGAATACCGAACGGCTTTATCAAGTCAGATAAACAATGCCCCGAACAGAATGAGCTTCAACCTGAACTCGGGTTCTAATATGCATGTGCTTATTCCTGCAAATGTATGGGACTTTACAGTGAGTCAACATGACGACATCTATGTATATGATGCCGAAGGGACAATGGTGGGTGCAGCAAAAATAACCTTACCTAATACGCTTGTTTGTATTTGGGGCGACGATCAATTAACCGAGTCTAAGGAAGGACTTTACACTTCAGAAAGCTATTCTTTTAAAGTATGGCAAGCTTCTACAAATACACTCAAGAACATAGAGGTACTTCATGAAAATGAAAACATCTATACGCAAGACAATCTTATTATTGCTGAATCTGTAATCGAAAGTGAGGCCATAGAAACAGTTCAGCTATTTGATGCAGTACCCAATCCATCGAGCAAGCAAACGCTAATTCGTTTATACCTTAATGAAGTGACTGAAATACAGCTAAACCTATTCGATATTTTAGGAAATAAGGTGCAAGAAATTTCTTCAGGAGAATTTGTAAAAGGATATCATGAATTTAAAATTGACTTAAGTCAACTTTCTGCCGGTACTTATTTATATCAAATTTCAAGTAAAGACCTGATGAAGACCAAAAGATTGGAGATCATTAAGTAAATATCAAGCCCCACTTATAAGGGGCTTTTTTTTATCTTTGAATAATTAGAAATCATATAAAAATTATATTAATGAAGAAGTTTAACTATTTATGCACGCTAGGAATCCTGTGTAACTTTACCTTGCTAGCACAGTTTACAATTCAATCGCCAAGCATAAATGTTGGAGAAAATATCACACAAATAATAGCAAATGGAGTCTTCGTTCAAGATGCAGGCGAGGAAGGAGAAAATGTTATGTGGGATTACAACTGGTTTATAGGAATTGATCAGTTAGAATTAACTTACCAAACAACTAATGCAACCGGATTAAGTGAAATATTCACCTCTTCCAACTACGCACTTGCAAATGATGATATGGGTGAGTTTTATAACCACAGCGACTAAAAAACTGAAAGAGTTGGGCTTTTAATGCAGTCGATACTCATCGATTACGAGGATCCAATAACAGTTCTAGAGTATCCCTTTTCTTATATGCAGAGTTTTACCGACTCCTTTGTAGGCAACTACCAATATCAAGGAATAGATTTTATAATTAATGGGACTATAGCCGTTACTGCCGATGCTTATGGAGAATTAATTCTTCCCTATGGAACAATAGAAAATGTAATGCGTTTAAAATACGAAGTTACGGGTTCAGAGGATTATGAAGTTATTGGTATGCCTCACCACAACGAATTTACTCAAACCTCCTATGCTTGGTATACAGAAGAATCGTCTCTATTACCCTTACTAAACATTTCTTTTCTGATTTCTTTTCTGGAATCTGATGTTTCTACTGAAACAAGCGTTACTTACTTAGCGCAATCTGTGGGTTTAAGCGAGGTTCTTGCCGAGCAAATAGATTATAATATCTATCCAAATCCTGCTGCAGAATTCACCCATATTGAATTTACTTTAGAGCATGATGATGAAGTTAAAATTACTCTATACTCTCTCTTGGGTGCAAAAATAAAAACCATCGAAAAAGATGTTTTCATGGCAGGAAAACACACAAGAAATATAAACCTAGAAGAACAAAATCCTGGAACTTATTTCATCAGCACCAAAATTGGAGCTAAGGAAATTAGCAGAACGATAAACATACATTAAGCACTACTTAAAAAAAAGCCTCTCGATAAAACGAGAGGTTTTTTTATGTCATATGGTTTACAACAAATTCATCCGAACACCAAAGACAATATTCGCTTGAGAAAAGAAGAAATGTTGACTCGCTTTATCGATAGGGATAAGAGTTGTTCTAATATCGGGCATCTGTATAAACCCTCCTTTTAGTTCTGACAATATAAAGAAGTACTTACCCAAATTCATTTGAAGACCTATAACAGCATTTAAACCATAGCCTGCAATATGAAATTCATCATGGCGTGGGTTATTTAGTAATGTAGCGTTGGTTTTCGGGATCATCATTCCTAGTCCGACACCTTCGGTAAGGTTAAACGATATTTTATTAAATACTATAAGTTCATCTACTCTTCGACATTCAATATTGATATAGTTTAAGCCATCGGTATGCTCTAGTAGGAGGAGGTCAGAAGCTAAAATTACTGTCTCATCCTCATAAACACCATCATAGTCAGTTCCACTATTTTGTATGTAGCCATTGATAGTTACAACCTGATTAGAATCAACCACATATTTCATATGATCGGCTCCAAAAGAAATGGTGTAGTTATCTCTTATGAAATACCCTATACGGGCATTAAACTGGGGTATGGTAATCCTTAGTGGATGGAAATAATCGTTAGTATTAAAAGGTGTTTGTCGGTCGTGAGCCACAGCATCTTCGATAGTGAAATCATAATCTTCACCAGAAAAACGGATGTCGGAAGTACTGAAAGAACCTCTGTTCCATCCCCAGTACATAAAAAAGTCACCTTTTTTATTCTGTAGCGGACTAAGCTCCTGAGCCTGAGTAGAACAAATACTATTTATGATCACAAAAAATATAATTACTAGTCTCATTCTCAAGCCAAATTTTGGTCCTAAACCATTGAATTAATTGGCAAATGTATCATTTTATCTAATATGGCAAAAGTCTTGGGGTTTTGTGTTTCCTAATTAAGAAAAGGAGCGTATTTTTGCATAAATCAATTCTGAGGATTTGAGCGAGACAAAACCCAAATTTATAAGCGTAGGTATTTCACACTGGAAGACCCCGATCGATATTCGTGGGAAATTCAGCTTTTCTCAAGATGCCGTTGATGATATTCTTGAGGATGCCAAGAAATTAGGGATTCAAAGTCTCTTTGTAGTTACCACTTGTAACCGTGCGCAGTTTTTCGCACACACACACAACTCTTTTATGCTCAAAGAACTTTTTGCCAAGCATACAAAGGCTACAAAAGAACAGTTCGAGCAATATCATTTTCTATTAACAGAAGACGAGGCGGTACATCAATTGTTTGAATTGTGTTGTGGATTAGATTCTATGATTTTAGGCGATTTACAAATTGTGAGTCAGGTAAAAGATGCGGCTAAACATTCCAATAAAAAAGGAATGTTAGATGGTTACACCCATCGATTGATGCAGTTTGTCTTACAAGCTTATAAAGATGTACGTACCGATACCTCCATTAACGAAGGCCCTGCCTCAGTAGCTCACGCTGCGGTACTATTCATGAAAGAACGCTTTAAGCAGTTTACCAACAAAAAGATTTTACTTTTTGGAACAGGTGAAATTGGCGAGACTACGGTTAAAAATCTCCAAAAGCATTCCTATAAAGAAATGGTTCTTATTAACAGAACCCGTTCTAAAGCAGAGGCTATCGCGAATCCTTTAGGAATACGTGTTGCCGCTATTGAAAAGCTGAAAGAGGAATTGAGCGATACCAATATTTTAATCGTTGCGACAGGGGCTTTTGAGCCTACAGTTAACGCAGAACATTTTAATGGTATAGACCGCGAAATGCTTCTACTCGATTTATCGGTTCCAAGAAATATAGACACAGCAGTTGATAAATTAGATGGCCTTGAGCTTATCGATATGGATCAGCTGAATAGCATACAAGATGAGACTTTGGCGATGCGCCGCAAGAACATCCCCAAAGCGCGTACCATCATCAACCTACATAAAAACGAGTTCTACGACTGGGTATTGATGCGCAATCTTTCGCCTACAATTCTGGCTTTACGCGAAAAATTACACTCGTATAGAACCGACGAACTCGAACAGCAGAAATTCCGTTTGAGTGAAGAAGAGCTTCAAAAAGCAGATAAATTGGCTACGAGTGTGGTCAATAAAATTGCCAATCAAGCTACAGAATACATCAAATCGAAATACCGTCATTCCGACGAAATGGTAAAGATGGTAGAAGAAATGTTTAAACTGAACCAATGATTCGTATAGGAACCCGCAAAAGCAAGCTGGCTTTATGGCAAGCTTATAAAGTACAAGCCGAACTCAAAGCTCTAGGGCAGGCTTCCGAATTGGTTTTAATAGAATCTGAAGGCGATAAAGTACTCGATACGCCCCTACCATTGATGGGTGGGAAAGGTGTATTTACTAAAGCGTTAGATGATGCTCTTGTCGCTGGAGAAATCGACATTGCCGTTCACTCGCATAAAGATATACCTACCGACTTACCCGAAGGAATAGAACTTTGTTCTGTAATGGAAAGAGGCAACCCTTTTGATGTCTTGGTGGTACGTAAAAACACCGATTTCTTAAACATTGAAGACTACGCTGGTTTAATCGCGACGAGTTCAAACAGAAGAAAATCACAGTGGCTAGATCGCTACGAGAAACACAGTACTTCCGACATCCGTGGTAATGTGCAAACGCGTATCAAGAAGTTAAGAGATAGCAACTGGGATGGGGCTATTTTCGCAGCCGCGGGATTAGAACGTCTAGAGCTTCACCACGAAATAGCCATAGTTTTAGACTGGATGGTTCCTGCACCTGCACAAGGAGCAGTTGCCGTGGTTTGCAGAGAAGGTGATACAGCTACTGCAGATATTTGCCGTGGATTCCATCACGAAGAAACCGCTTTGTGTACGCGTATAGAAAGAGATTTCTTGAATAGCTTGAACGGTGGTTGCTCGGCTCCTATTGGTGCTTATGCAAAAGTGGAAGAAGGTATTCTTAAACTCAATACCATTGTTATGGATCCTAATGCCGAAATTAAGATTGAGGTGAAATTAGAAAAGGATGCCATGCTCGCGCACGACTTAGGTCTTGAGGCTGCAGAGTACGCTTTGGAAAGAGGTGCAAAAGATATCATCGATAAACTACCTAAAGAAAAGCGTTTACACTAGATGAATCAAAAAGGGCAAATATGGATGACTAAATCGCTTAATGAGCGACAAAGAAGCTATGCCCAAAACGTAGGTCTTCAGATTAAAGAAGTAGCCCTAACAAAGATTCATCACATAGATTTCCCTAAAGAAATTCCTGAGGCCGAAGCTTGGATTTTCACTTCTCAGAATGCAGTGAAAAACATACTTCGACAGGCTCAGTATGACAAGGGGAATTTTTCAGGAACTGTTTATGCTTCTGGCAAGCAAACTGCAAAAGCACTGCAAGAAAAAGGTTTTGAAACTAAATCTGGTGCTGATGAAACAGCGCTGAGTTTAGCCGAAACGATTGCAGAAGATGGTATAAGATCTGCCCTATTCTTTTGCGGAAATATTCGCCGAAACGAATTACCCGAATACCTTGCTAAAAAAGGTGTTCAACTAAAAGAAGAAGTGGTTTACCACACGCTTTTAGAACCTAAAATGATACATGCTCAAAAAGGAGATGCGCTCTTTTTTATGAGTCCTTCGGCAGTAGAAGCTTTTGCCATGATAAACGACTTCAGTACAGAAATTGATTATTACAGCATCGGAGAAACTACCGCCAATGCCCTTCGTAAGAAAGGTATACAAAAGAGTTATACAGCAGCAGAAGCTTCGCTTGAAGCCATGCTCAAACAATACACAACAGAAAACAAATAGCAAATGGAGTTTCCAAAATTAAAAAACGACCTCTTACTAAGAGCTTTAAAAGGTGAAACTGTTGAAAGACCACCTGTATGGATGATGCGTCAAGCCGGACGTTTCTTACCTGACTACATGGTTTTAAGAGAGAAATACACTTTCTTCGAACGCTGTGAAACCCCCCATTTAGTTTCGGAAATTACTACGATGCCGATTTGGCAAGTAGGTTCCGATGCCGCTATCTTATTCTGTGACATTTTAGTAGTTCCTATGGCAATGGGTTACCATGTAGATATGGTTCCTGGCGTAGGCCCTCGACTACCAAGAACCGTAAAAACTTTAGCTGATGCCGAAGCGATTGTTGTTCCTGATGTAGACATAGCTCTTGGTTATGTAATGGAAGGTATCAAGCAAACACGTATGGACTTAAAAGGTGAAGTTCCGTTAATCGGTTTTGCCGGTGCTCCATGGACTTTACTTTGTTATATGGTTCAAGGAAAAGGATCGAAAGACTTTTCTGAAGCAAAGAAATTCTGTTTTGAGCAACCAGAAGCAGCTAGAGTATTGTTACAAAAGATTACCGATACGACTATCGCTTATATGAAAGCGCAGATAAAAGCGGGTGCTCAAGCATTCCAATTATTCGATTCGTGGGCTGGTTTATTGAGTCCAGATGACTTTATGGAATTCTCTTACCCTTACTTAAAGCAAATTGTTGCCGAATGTACCGTACCGAATATCTTATTCGCTAAAGGTTCGTGGTATGCTTTAGAGGAGTTGAAAGCTACAGGTGCCAATGGTATTGGTCTCGACTGGGCAGTAACACCAGAAATGGCACGTAAAGTTTTAGGTCACGATGTAACCATTCAAGGGAACTTCGATCCTTCAAGATTATACGCTCCTATTCCTAAGATTGAACAGTGGACTAAAGAGATGATTGACCGTTTTGGAAAAGATCGTTATATCGTAAACTTAGGTCACGGTATTTTACCAGATGTTCCTGTTGATCATGCACGTGCCTTTATTAATGCAGTGAAAAATTATAGTTAAAAAGGAGTCAGATGAAATTTTGAGTTTTGAGTTCTAAGTTTTGAGTGATAACTAAAAGCTAGCCAAAAGGCTTTTATCATTCTCAAATCATCAAATTTTCAAATCGTCAAATCAATTTACATGAACATTAAGGAGACATTTACAGAACATCTTTTCGATTTACAAAATCGCATTTGCGCTGCTTTGGAAGAAGTAGATGGCAAAGCGAAGTTTATTGAGGATGCTTGGGAACGCCCTGGTGGTGGCGGTGGTAAAACACGCGTTATCGCCAATGGAGATGTCTTCGAAAAAGGAGGCGTAAACACCTCTATTGTTCATGGTGAATTACCCGAAGTTTTTAAGGAGAAGTTTGGCGTGAGCGAAGCGAGCTTTTATGCTTGTGGACTCTCCTTGGTGATTCATCCTACGAGTCCTAAAATCCCTACCGTACACGCCAACTGGCGCTATTTTGAGATGTACGATGGAGAAGGTAAAGTGATTAAAAGATGGTTTGGGGGTGGTTCAGATCTTACTCCTTATTATTTGGTGGAGGAAGATGCAAAACATTTTCACCTAGTGATGAAAGATATGTGTGATGCACACAACAAAGCTTATTATCCTGAATTCAAAAAAGCTTGCGACGAATACTTCTTCAACTCTCACCGCGATGAAACGCGTGGTATTGGAGGTATCTTCTACGATTATAAGCAAGAAGACGAAAGCATGACTTGGGAAGAGCTTCTAGCCTTCCAAATAGATGCGGGAAACTGCTTTGTGGAAGCTTATGTTCCGATAGTTGAAAAACACAAAGAAGAGACCTATACCGAAGAGCAAAAATACTGGCAAGAAATCCGCCGTGGACGCTATGTAGAGTTTAATCTACTCCACGACAGAGGAACACATTTCGGTATCAAAACTAAAGGTAGAACAGAATCTATTCTGATGAGCCTTCCTTCTACCGTTCGTTGGGATTACGCTTTCCAAACGGAAAAAGGGACCGAAGAAGCGAAGCTGATTGAGGTACTCATGAATCCAAAGGATTGGGTTTAGGTTGGTCGTTGGTCTATAGACGTTGGTCGATGGATTGAAAATATATAAAGCTTGTTACTAGTTAAGGGTAGCAAGCTTTTTTTTGACTTAAAATGCCACGAATGCAGGAATAAAAATCATAATTATCGTGAATTCGTGGCTATTATTTAGTCTTGAGTAAGTACACCTATTTCCTTCAAACAAAAAAAGCCCCCCGTATTAACGGAGGACCCTGCATTCGTAGAATAAATAATCTTTATAGGATTTTTAGACTACAATATTGATAATCTTCTTAGGAACAATAATTACCTTTTTAGGGGTTTTACCATCTAAGTAATGTGCCGATTTTTCATGGGCTAAGATTTGTTTTTCGATCTCTACTCTATCCATATCTAATGGAAACTCCACTTTAAAACGCATTTTCCCATTAAAGGAAACTGGATAGGTATGTGAACTCTCCACTAAGTGAGAAGCCTCGAAAGTTGGGAAGTCTTGGTAAGTAACTCCATCTGAATGTCCTAGTAACTCCCATAGTTCTTCAGAAATATGAGGTGCATAAGAACACATCAAAATCACTAGAGGTTCGAGTATAGAACGCTTATTACATTTCTGTGCCGTAAGCTCATTTACACAAACCATAAAGGTACTTACCGAAGTATTGAAAGAGAATGCTTCCACATCTTCTTGTACTTTCTTAATCGTTCTGTGTAATGTTTTCAATTCTTCCTTTGTAGACTCAGAATCGCTAACCACAAAGTTATTCTCAGCATCGTGGAACAAACGCCACAGCTTGCGTAGGAAGTTGTTTACACCCGAAATACCGTTGGTATTCCAAGGCTTAAATTGCTCTAAAGGACCTAAGAACATTTCGTACATACGAAGTGTATCGGCACCGTATTTCTCAACAATCAAATCTGGGCTTACCACATTAAACTTCGACTTAGACATCTTCTCTACCTCTGCACCACATTTGTAGTCTCCATCTTCGAGGATGAATTCTGCATTGGTAAAATCAGGACGCCAAACTTTAAAGGCTTCTATATCTAAAACGTCGTTCTCCACCATATTCACATCTACGTGAATTGGCGTAGTATCGTGTTGATCTTTGATTCCGTAAGAGACAAAAGTGTTGGTGTCTTTTATACGGTAAGCAAAGTTAGAACGACCTAAAATCATCCCTTGGTTAATCATCTTTTTGAAAGGCTCTTGTTCAGAAACAAAGCCCATATCAAATAAGAATTTCATCCAGAAACGCGAGTACAATAAGTGCCCTGTTGCATGTTCCGAACCTCCAATGTATAAATCTACATTTCTCCAGTAAGACTGTGCTTCTTTAGAAACAAACTCACCATCGTTAGTAGCATCCATATAGCGTAAGAAATACCATGAAGAACCCGCCCAACCAGGCATTGTATTCGTTTCGATAGCATTTCCATCGGCAGTTTCCCAATGTTCGGCTCTCGCCAATGGTGGCTCACCGTCTTCGGTAGGTAAATATTTTTCTACTTCGGGTAAAGTCAATGGCAGATCTTTATCGTCCATCGCTTTTGGTAAACCATCCTCAAAATAAATTGGGAATGGCTCTCCCCAGTATCTTTGGCGCGAGAAGATAGCATCGCGTAAGCGGTACTGAATCTTTCCTTTGCCAATTCCTTTATCTTCAATTTTAGCAATGATAGCAGCAGTTGCATCCTTCACTTCTAATCCGTTTAAGAAATCAGAATTTAAAAGTGTTCCTTCTTTCCCATCGTGCGATTCTTCTGGAAGATTTCCTCCAGAAATAACTTGCAGAATCGGTAGGTCAAAATGATTTGCAAAAGCAAAATCACGGCTATCGTGAGCAGGAACGGCCATAACAGCACCTGTTCCATAAGACGCTAATACGTAATCGCCAATCCATACTGGAATTTTTGCTCCTGTAAATGGATGCTTTACATAAGCCCCTGTAAATTGTCCAGAAACCGTTTTCACATCCGACATACGATCGCGTTCAGAACGCTTTTTCGTTTTGTCGATATAGGCTGCAACGGCATCTTTATATTCGTCGGTAGTAATGCGATACACATATTCGTGCTCTGGAGCTAAAGTCATATACGACACTCCAAAAATAGTATCCGGACGCGTGGTAAACACCTCTACTTCTAGGTTTTCATCTGAAGCTAAAGCATCACTTTCCAATTCAAAATGAACCGAAGCGCCTTTAGAACGACCGATCCAATTTCTCTGTTGTTCTTTGATGGCCTCAGTCCAATCAACCGTATCTAAACCGTCAATCATACGCTGTGCATAAGCGGTAATTCTCATCGACCATTGCATCATCTTCTTCTGAACTACGGGGAATCCACCACGCTCAGAAAGACCCTCTTTTATTTCGTCGTTGGCTAAAACAGTCCCTAATTCAGGGCACCAGTTTACCATAGTTTCCGAACGGTAAGCTAAGCGGTAAGCCAATAAAGTTTCTCCTTGCTCTCTTGCCGATTTTGCATTCCACTCTTCTGCAGTAAAATTGGCTACTTCATCACAAACAGCTTTTACTTTTGTATTTCCTTCAGCTTTAAAACGCTCAACTAAAGAGTCAATCGATTTGGCTTTATCTTCTTCAGTACAATACCAAGCATTAAAAATTTGCTTAAATATCCATTGTGTCCATTTGTAATAGTTGGGCTCACAAGTGCGAACTTCTCTATCCCAATCAAATGAAAAACCAATTTTATCTAACTGATCTCTGTAACGAGAAATGTTCTCTTCGGTAGTAATTGCAGGGTGTTGTCCGGTTTGAATAGCATATTGCTCTGCAGGCAATCCAAAAGCATCGTATCCCATAGGGTGCAATACATTGAACCCTTTCAAACGCTTATAACGAGAGTAGATATCCGAAGCAATATATCCGAGTGGATGCCCTACGTGTAATCCAGCCCCAGAAGGGTAAGGAAACATGTCCAAGACATAGTACTTTGGCTTAGTTGAATTAGCTTCCGCTTTGAACGTTTGTTGCTCCGCCCAACGCTTACGCCACTTCTGTTCTATACTTCTAAAATTATACTCCATCGTTAATTGCTAATCTACAGATTTACAAGACCTTAAAGGCTCATTTTTTGAGATTTGCAAAGATAGCTTTTTTTATGGTAAATGGTGAATGATAAATAGTAAATGGTGCTGCGAAAAGACTCACAATTTTGCTTTCAAATGATTTATAGTTCCAAGGAGTAATTTTTTAACGCTAACCAATTTCGATGTATCGTATTCGTCAATAAAACATAAGCGCTTTGATAATATTAACTGCGTGTCTAATTCTGAAAGAGAGGCTAATGAAAAATGTAAGAATCGAATACATTCTTTAGTAGAGTTTCGTGTCATTCCTTCCGCTATATTAGATGGAACAGATATAGCGGACCTTTTCATCTGACTAACGAGTGTATAAATTTCTGATTTTGGGAACTTATTTGTGAGGCGATAAACATCCTCAACCATATCCATTGACAATTTCCATACTTCCATTTCTGTGTGTAACATATTATTGAATCATTATATTATTATACTTCCTTACAATTTACAAAATCTCTCCCCATTTACCATTTACCATTTACCATTTACCATTTACCATTTACCATTTACCATTTACCATTTACCATTTACCATTTACCAAAAATAAAAAACCCCATCCAAAAGGACAGGGCTTCAAAATATTTTATCGTTCGATCAACGTTTTACGACTTCCGTCTTACGTTTCACGATTTACGCTATCTAACAGAACTCGTCGAATGCTGCCATTAAGTTTTCAGCAATCGCACCGGCAGCTCTACCTTCAATATGGTGTCTTTCTAGCATATGTACTATTTCACCGTCTTTAAATAAAGCGATACAAGGAGAAGATGGAGGAAAAGGAATCATAAATTCTCTTGCTTTCGCAACCGCTTCTTTATCAAAACCCGCAAAAACTGTGGTGATATGATCTGGTTTCTTTGCGTTTTTTACAGCAGCCTTTGCTCCTGGTCTAGCATTTCCTGCTGCACAGCCACATACAGAGTTTACAACCACTAAAACAGTTCCTTTTTCAGTCCCTAATAAGTTCTGAACCTCTTCGGCAGTACGTAATTCAGTAAAACCCTCTTGAGCTAAATCCTGACGCATTGGCGCCACCATGTGTTCTGGATACATATTTCTTTGTTTTTGTGTTCTTTATCAGACTACAAAATTACGAAACTCTTCTGCGAGTATTGATATTTATAATGAATATTATATAAGATGATTTGTCGATAGACTTTGTTTGATGAGCAATGGTCTTTAGTTTTGAGTTTAATTTGAATAGTAAAGATTAGCCACGAATACACAAATGATTACCCTATTAAATCTATCATTCTCAACTAAATTACCACTCTACTAAAATACTAACGAATAACTAACGTTTCCCTCCTTCCTCTTCCCCAAACAAAGGAGAATACTTACTTTTGCATGAAATAAAGTTTACCATGGAGAAAATAGGTTTATTCTACGGTTCAGATACTGGAAATACCGAAAATATAGCACTTAAAATTCGTGAGAAAATCAGCAAGGAGCATGTATATATTATTGATATGTATGATGCTACGATTGAAGAATTCTCGAAATACGATAAAATAATTCTTGGACTTTCTACTTGGCACGACGGACAATTACAAAGCGACTGGGATACCTTCTTTGAAGAATTTAAGGAAGTAGATTTTACGGGTAAAACCGTTGCGCTTTTTGGATTAGGTGATCAGTATGTATACTGCGATTACTTTATTGATGGTGTTGGAATCATCGGCGAAATAGTAATCCAAAATGGAGGTAAAATTGTAGGTAAATGGTCTACTGAAGGATACGAGCATACCGAATCGAAAGCCGAATTAGAAGAAGGTACTTTTTTAGGTTTAGCCATCGATGAAGACAATCAGTTTGACCAAACCGACCAAAGAGTTGACTCTTGGGTAGAACAGATTAAGAATGAGTTTCCACTTTAAAATAGGTCAAAAGAGTCTTGCAGTCGTTAAAGACTATGATGAGTGATGAGTGATGAGTGATGAGTGATGAGTGATGAGTGATGAGTGATGAGTGATGAGTGAAAATAAATAATAATTCCCAAGCCATCTGTTCGCATCAAATTATTTCCTTCGAGAAACCTCAGAATGACAATTTGGCTTACCACTCACCATTTTCAATTCAATTCACCCCACAGAGGCTCCGCGTGTTCTCTGTGAGTCTCTGAGTAATAGTTTCAAGAACTGAATCAAAACACTCCGTCTTTTCATTCTCAAATTCTCAAATCCAATTATTCTTCCAACCAACTTTTATACTCCACATAGTTGTTGGCAATCCCTTCTATCAATCGAGCGCTTTGCTCCTCGTTAAGTTCTTTTACTTTATTCGCTGGTACTCCCGCATATATACACCCTGATTCTACAACCGTATTTTCTAAGAGTACGGCTCCAGCAGCGATAATACTATTGGAGTGCACCACACAATTATCCATCACTATAGAACCCATTCCAATGAGTACATTATCGTGAATAGTACAACCGTGAACTAGGGCATTGTGCCCAATCGATACAGAATTTCCGATAACTGTAGCGTGCTTTTTATAGGTACAATGGATTACCGCTCCGTCCTGAACATTAACTCTATCACCAATTTTAATGTAATGTACATCGCCTCGGACAACAGCATTAAACCAAACGGAGCAGTCATTTCCCATCGTTACATCACCAATAATAGTTGCGTTTTCTACAATCGTACAATTCTCGCCCCAAACCGGGCTTTTACCTTTTATTGATTTCACCAATGCCATATCTGTTCTTATTTGTAATTTTGCATAAAATTAAGGAAGATGAGCGAGAATAAAGTAGCAACTTCGGTTTATGCCGAATCTACACCTAATCCAAAGGTGATGAAGTTTGTAGCCAACCGAGCTATAATTCAGGGAGACAGTGTAGAGTTTATGAATCTTGATGAGGCAAAAAACTCTCCATTAGCCATTAAATTATTTCACTTTCCATTCGTAAAAGAGGTTTTTATCGCTAGAAACTTCGTTTCATTAACGAAATACGAGATGATGGAATGGGAAGATATCGTGATGGAACTCCGCGAGTTTATTCGTGAGTACCTTACTGAGGGTGGTGTGGTAGTAGAAGAAGTTCTAGAAATGGTTTCTCCAACTGAAGTATCTACTGAAGCAGCCCAACAATTGGAAGAAGTAAAACCTGAAGAATTAGGGGAAATAGAAACGCGTATTGTAGACATTCTGGAAGAGTATGTTACTCCTGCAGTAGAATCTGATGGAGGAAATATTCGATTCATTTCTTATGAGGAAGGAAAAGTATCTGTTTTACTTCAAGGGGCTTGTAGTGGTTGTCCTTCATCTACAGTAACGCTTAAGCAAGGAATAGAAAGTATTTTGAAAAAAATGCTTCCTACACTTGTTAGTGAAGTTGTGGCAATAAACGGTTAAACATTTGGTTTACAGATTATTTATTTATACATTTAAAACTTGTTGTCGATGACAACATCCGTTCATAGATTTTATTTAGTGTTACCCCATTAAATTCATCTATTTAGCACAAGAGCCTGTATTTTTACAGGCTTTTTTTCATTTTATGAGAAACGAAGAATTTATACATATTCGCCTAGTTGAGGAAAGCAAGAATTTAGTTGATGCTGGTTTCTTTTTTCCTGCATTCATTTTGGTGAGCCAAGGAATTGAAACCCTCGGAGCCTTTCTAGACAAGAAACCTTTGGCTGCAAAAGCACAATCCAAAAAAAGGTTCAACCTAGCTATTCAACACCTTTTCTCTACAGAATACAAGCAACTCAGCAACGACAACTGGCTATACAAACAACTGAGGTGTAATATCAGTCATATGTGTAGTACGGGAGGCTTTATCATTTTATGTGCTCGAGCAAAAAAGGTAGGAGAACATTTAGATGTGGTAAAAGGGCAGCGCCTTTTTGTAATTGAAGATTTGGTAGAGGATTTCCATAAAGCCTGCTTTGAAGTCATGGACCTTTTAGAAAAGGAAAAACTCAAACAAAAAGCAATGGCTCTGAGCGAAATCAGTTCATATAAAGTCTAGACATTCAGGAAATCAACGTATTTTTGCAAGCAAATTCATTCTAATGATTGTACATCCATATTCACGTCCACGTAGATTGCGCAAATCGGCGGCTATTCGCTCTTTAGTGCAGGAAAACCATGTTCAGGCAACTGACTTTATTGTACCTCTATTTTTTATGGAAGGTGAAGGTAGTAAAGAAGAAATTGCTTCTATGCCTGGCTACTTTCGTTTCACACTCGACTTACTACTACAAGAGGTAAAAGAGTGTTACGATTTAGGTCTTCGCAGCGTATTACTTTTCGCTAAAGTTCCCGACGAGTTGAAAGACAATACGGGTACCGAAGCATTAAATCCTGATGGATTGATGCAAAGAGCAATTCGTGCCATCAAAAAATTTCACCCAGAAATGTACGTGATGACCGATGTGGCTTTAGATCCCTATTCGTCAAACGGGCACGACGGAATTGTGGAAGATGGCGAGATTGTGAATGACCCAAGCGTTGAGCTTTTAGGTGAAATGGCACTTACACACGCTCAAGCGGGTGCCGATATGGTTGCCCCTTCGGACATGATGGACGGTAGGATTGGTTTTATTCGCGAAATCTTAGAAGAAAATGAATTTCCGAATGTGGGAATTATGGCTTACTCGGTAAAATACGCCTCGTGTTTCTATGGTCCATTCCGCGATGCATTAGATTCTGCTCCTGGATTTGGAGATAAGAAAACCTACCAGATGGATCCTGCAAATGCCGAAGAAGGCCTTAGAGAATGTGCATTAGATATTCAGGAAGGTGCCGATATTGTAATGGTAAAACCAGGGATGCCGTATTTAGATATGGTACGATTGGTAAAAGATAAGTTTGATGTTCCGGTGGCTGCATATCAAGTATCGGGAGAATTCTCTATGATGCATGCAGCAGCAGAAAAAGGATGGTTGAATCTTGAAGAAGCAATGTTTGAATCTATTATTGGATTTAAACGTGCAGGCGCAGATTTAATCGCTAGCTATTTTGCTAAAGACATCGCTAAATTATTGAAAGGGTAAAAGGAATCAGGAGTCAGGATACAGTAGACAGAAAACGTTTTGAGGTTAATTTAAAAATTATCTTACAGCCTTTTAGTCCTAATTGATTATTCACAACTAAGCCCTGATAGCTGAAACTAAAAAAGTAAAAACATGACAAGTCAAGACCTCTTCGAAAGAGCTCAACTCTATATTCCTGGTGGCGTAAACTCGCCTGTTCGTGCATTTAAATCTGTAGGTGGAACGCCTGTTTTCTTCAGAGAAGCAAAGGGTTCTATCATGGTTGATGTAGAAGGAAAAGAATACATCGATTATATCGGTTCTTGGGGCCCTATGATTTTAGGTCATAGTCACCAGCCTGTATTAGATGCTTTAAAAAATGCAGCTGACAAATCGACTTCATTTGGTGCGCCAACGGAACTAGAAACAGATATTGCAGAATTGATTTGCAATATGATGCCTGCAGTTGACAAGGTACGCATGGTAAACTCGGGTACCGAAGCTTGTATGAGTGCTATTCGTGTAGCTAGAGCGTATACCAATCGTGAGAAATTCATCAAGTTCGAAGGTTGTTACCACGGACATTCTGATGCTTTTTTGATTAAAGCAGGTTCTGGAGCCATCACTTTAGGAGTTCCTAATTCTCCTGGAGTAACTACTGGAACTGCAAAAGACACATTACTTGCTCGCTTTAACGATTTAGCTCAAGTAGAAGAAGTATTGAATAATAACAAAGGTGAAGTTGCCGCCATCATCATTGAACCTGTTGCTGGGAATATGGGTTGTATTCCTCCAAATGAAGGATTCTTAGAAGGCTTACGAACACTATGTGACCAACACGGAGCAGTATTGATCTTCGATGAGGTGATGACGGGTTTCCGCATATCAGCTGGTGGTGCTCACAAACGCTATAACATCCAAGCCGATATGGTTTGTATGGGTAAAATTATCGGTGGTGGATTGCCTGTAGGAGCATTTGGAGGTAAAGAAGAAATCATGAATATGGTGGCTCCTTTAGGTCCTGTTTACCAAGCGGGAACATTGTCTGGAAATCCATTGGCGATGTCTTGTGGATATACACTTCTGAAAGAATTAAACGACAATACAGTCATTTTTGAAGAGCTCGAAGAAAAAACCATTTACCTCGAAAAAGGTATGCGTCGGGTTTTTGATAAGTATAATTTAAAAGTTTGCATCAACCGTTTAGGTTCGATGATAAGCTTTCACTTTAATATTGATGAAGTATCCAACTTCGACGATGCTTGTAATGCTGATGCCGATTATTTCAAGAAAGTATTCCACGGAATGCTAAAAAGAGGAATCTACTTGGCACCTTCTGCTTTCGAAACCTTATTTATTGCTCGTACACACAGCAAAGAATTACTCGACAGAACGATTCAAGCTTTAGACGAAGCCATCCAAGAAATTGAGGCATGAGTCTTTATAAAGACATCTTAAAAGAAGCTCTAGATATTATCCAATCTGAAAGTTCAGCCAAGGATAAAATGCAAGTAATTTGTGATTTATTGGAAGATCAAATAGAGCATTACGATTGGGTTGGCTTTTATCTATCAGATGTTGAAAGGAGATTACTACACCTTGGCCCATATACAGGAGAGAAAACAGATCACACGACTATTCCGTACGGAAAGGGTATTTGTGGACAAGCAGCAGAAACCGAAAAAACTTTTCTGATAGACGACGTTAGTGCCGAAAGCAATTATATCTCGTGTAGCATTCATATAAACTCAGAAATTGTAGTACCCATAAAAAAAGAGGGCATCGTAGTAGGACAAATTGATATAGACTCTGATAAGGTCGCAGCCTTTACTGCTGCAGACCAAGAATTATTAGAGAATATATGCGCCGAACTAGCCCCTTATATCTAATGAAGAAATATTACAAATTTCAGGAAGGTGAAGTTTTACTCTTCAACAAGCCACTCCATTGGACTAGTTTTCAATTGGTTAACAAAGTACGTTGGTTGATTAAAAGGGATCTACAGGTAAAAAAGATTAAGGTGGGTCACGCCGGAACTTTGGACCCTTTAGCAAACGGATTGATGATTCTATGCACAGGAAAAAAGACCAAAGAGATTGATGAATACCAGGCTGCCGAAAAAGAATATATCGCTACCATTAAATTAGGGGCTACTACACCAAGTTACGATGGCGAAACGGCAGAGAACTATTTTTATGGAACTCAGCACATCAATGAGGACTTAATTAAAAAAACAATCCTTACCTTTCTTGGCGATATACAGCAATATCCACCCATTTTTTCTGCAATTAAAGTAGGTGGGAAAAAACTGTATGAAAGCGCTCGTAAAGGAAAAGAGGTAGACATAAAACCTAGAAGCATCAGTATTAAAGAGCTGGAAATTCTAAGCATTCAAATGCCCTACATCCAGCTACGAGTAGCTTGTAGTAAAGGTACCTACATCCGATCTCTTGCATACGATATTGGCAAAGCGCTAAACAGCGGAGCTTGGCTCAGTAAATTGGAGCGAACAAAAATTGGAGAGTACTCTGTTAAAAATGCCATTGACATTCAATACTTTGAAAAGATGATGAAGTCGTCATAATTTCTTATAACTTTATTTTATTTCTTATATTTGCAAGCCTAAAAAATAGACGTTCTATGATCACCAAAATGAAACTTTCCCACTTCAGCTATGAGTTGCCGGATGAGTTGTTGGCAAAAAGACCAGCAAAAAACCGCGACGAATCTAGATTGATGGTGGTACATCGCGAAACTGGTAAAATTGAACACAAAATGTTCAAAGATCTTACCGACTACTTTGATGACCAAGATGTTATGATTATGAATAACACGAAGGTTTTCCCTGCACGTATGTTTGGGAACAAGGAAAAAACAGGTGCTAGAATCGAGGTATTCTTATTGCGTGAATTGAATCAAGAGAACCGTCTTTGGGATGTGTTAGTTGATCCTGCACGAAAAATCCGTATCGGAAACAAATTATATTTTGGTGAAGACGAATCTTTAGTAGCTGAGGTTATTGACAATACAACTTCTAGAGGTAGAACTTTAAGATTCTTATTCGACGGTCCTTACGAGGATTTCAGAAATAAATTAAACGAACTTGGTGAAACGCCATTGCCAAAATACATCGACAGATCGCCTGATGCTGAAGATGATGAGCGTTACCAAACTGTATACGCAAAAGAACAAGGTGCTGTTGCAGCACCTACAGCAGGGATGCACTTTAGTAAGCACCTATTAAAGCGTTTAGAAATTAAAGGAATCAACTTTGCTGAGGTTACACTTCACGTTGGATTAGGTACTTTCCGTCCGGTAGAAGTAGAAGATTTATCGAAGCACAAGATGGAATCGGAGCAAATTATTGTAAAACAAGAAGCTTGTGAAACAGTAAACAAAGCGCTAAAAGAAAATAGACGTATTTGCGCTGTGGGTACAACAACCCTAAGAGCTATTGAAAGTTCTGTTTCTACGCACGATACACTTAACCCATTTGATGGTTGGACGAACAAGTTCATCTTCCCTCCTTATGAGTTTAAGATTCCGAATTGTATGATTACGAATTTACACACGCCTAAGTCTACTTTAATGATGCATACTGCAGCTTTCTGTGGTTTTGATCTTCTTAAGAAAGCTTATGCTGAAGCCATTAAAGAAAAGTATAACTTCTTTACTTATGGTGATGCCATGTTGATTTTGTAATCCAACAAAACATATTTTTACTCAAAAAGCTAAAAGATGTGACATCTTTTAGCTTTTTTTGTTGAATACAGTTTAAGTTGAAAGCTATTTTAAACTTCACATAATTACTTTTAATTAGCTCCTAATACATAGTACTTAATACCTTGTACTCAAAATGAAATATTACGCAATTATAGTCGCAGGAGGTTCAGGGCAAAGAATGAACAGCTCAATCCCAAAACAATTCATCGAATTGAATGGGAAACCTATCTTGATGCATACAGTTGAGAAATTCTATACTGCTAAATCTTCTATTGAGATAATTGTCGTGCTACCCAAATCACATCAGAATACTTGGAATACACTTTGTTACAAACACCAATTTACGATTCCACACCATATTTGTAGAGGTGGCACAAGTCGTTTTCAATCGGTAAAAAATGGGCTTGCACAATGCCGTGAAGAATCTATTATTGCCGTTCACGATGGCGTTAGACCTTTAATTACACCCGATTTTATTTTGAATATTTATCGTGAAACAGAATCGAAAAAAGCGCTTATTCCTATTTGTCCAGTTATAGAATCTATTCGTAAAGTAGATGGAGCCTCTAGTGAATCTCTAGACCGTAGTCAGCATTATACGGTGCAAACACCACAATGTTTCACTTCAGAATTACTACATAAAGCCTATCAACAAAAAGAGCAAAATACATTTACTGATGATGCTTCTGTGGTAGAATTCTTAGGAGAAAAAATTCATCTTTTTGAAGGAGAAGCGGACAATATAAAAATAACAAATCCTAAAGATTTACTATTAGCTGAGGTGATTTTGAATCAATAGCACTCCCCCGTTCATAACACCCCTATAATCCCCTCAGGGGATAATTTACATTGGATATTTACCAAGCATCACTAGACAGTTTTATTCGTGCATTCGTGGCTTATTAATTTTGGCTCGAATAAAAATTATTAAACCAAGACCCTCACTATAGATTTCTCTGTCAACATCATCCCATCGACATTTTCAATCAAAATAACGCCGGGTTTATTTCCAGTAGAAAATGAACCTAAAGCATCATAGCCAAAAAAGTCAGCACCATTTTTACAAGCCCAAATCAATAAGTCTTCGGTAGGAATATGTGAAAAATTCTTTTGAATCAATTTAAGTTCTTCCAAAATACTCAAGGTATCGTTTGAGGCTAGAGAATCTGTCCCCACAGTAATCTTCAAATTCTTTTCTCTCCATAAATCGTAATTCGGTAAAGCTCGTTCTATATACCAGTTTGCCTTTGGGCAAGTACACCAATAAGCATTGGTGAAATGGTCTTCTACTTGATCTATATCCGAACCTTCCGAATAGGTATTATGCACCAATAAAACTTTCTGTTCTTTGGGCAAATACTGCAATAAGCTATACTGAGAAGAATTCTTTCCAAAACCCATTTGAGAAGAAATATCCAATCCTTTTCCTCCAAACAAATCCGCTAAATCACCTTTAGCATCTAAGAACATTTCGTTTTCAGAAGCTGTTTCTTGGTGGTGAATACTTAACAATTGATTTTTAGAATTGGAGGAAATACCTTCTAGTAAAGCGGGAGATAATGAATAGGGTGCGTGCGGAACCAAAGAAGCAGAAAGCTCAGCTGCTTGATAATCTTCTACCACTTTCAGTCCATCGGCTAATAATGTAGTGGCTTGACTTTTATCTAATCCAAAAATCTCAACAAAGGAGTGGTACTTAATAGTGCTCGCTCTCTTTGCGTCAAGTGTATCTGTGGTATTCGAAATATCACCTACTGCAACAATCCCTGCATTAATCATCTCTTGATTTCCAGCTATTATAGAAGCTACCGGATCAAGAATACATTCATTTCTGCGTGTAGGAATCTGACTTACAAATTCTGGAAGCCCTGTCCCCTCTGGCATCAGCTCTTTCATATTCGAAAGCTCTAAATGACAGTGTGTATTTACAAAACCTGGGCAAAGGATTCCTTCGTATACTTCCACTTCAAAATCAGTAGAAATTGGGGCAATATCGGTCAGATGAATTATCGTCCCATCATCTTCAATAAAAAGATAGCCATTCTCAATAGGATCGGCGTTTAAAGGAATAATATAGGAAGCTTGAATTATACGCATCGTGTAAATTTTTTCAAAGGTAAGAATCCCTATCTTTGCAGCGATGGAAAAGCAGAAGAAACAAGACATCAGAGCTTTATCGAAGGATAAGCTGAAAGACTATTTTGTAGCCAAAGGCGAAAAAGCCTTCCGTGCAAAACAAGTTTATGAGTGGATCTGGAAAAAATCGGCTACCGATTTTGACCAAATGACAAACCTCTCTTTGTCTACACGAGAACTATTGAAGGAGAGCTTTGAGATCAATGCAGTACAGATTGACGAGTGTCAGTTTAGTAATGATGGCACCATAAAAAATGCCTTCAAACTTTACGATGGTCAAATTTGTGAGGGTGTACTTATCCCTGTAGAGAACAGAATGACCGCATGTATTTCGTCGCAAGTTGGTTGTAGTTTGGCTTGCGACTTTTGTGCTACGGGTCGTTTAAAGCGTATGCGTAATATTAATGCAGACGAGATATACGATCAAGTTCGTATCATTCGCGATCAAGCCAAGGAGCACCATAAGCAAAGCTTATCGAACATTGTTTATATGGGAATGGGCGAGCCTTTATTGAACTACAAAAATGTTTTGGAGTCTATAGAGAAAATCACTTCTGAAGAAGGTTTGGGAATGTCACCGAAGCGCATCACCGTTTCTACAGCGGGTGTTGCTAAGATGATAGAAAAGCTCGCAGACGATGATGTGAAATTCAACTTGGCACTTTCGCTTCACGCAGCAAACGACGAGAAGCGAAATAAAATTATGGGGATCAACGAAACCAACAATTTGGAGGTTTTAGCCAAATCCCTGAAATATTTCTACGCCAAAACGCAAACACGTGTTACCTACGAATACATCATCTTCGATAAGTTTAACGATGAATTGCAAGATGCACATGAGTTGTACGAATTCTGTAAGCACATTCCTTGTAAGGTAAACATCATCGAATACAATCCTATTGAAAATGGGGTTCACAAACAAGCCGAAACCCATAAAGTAGATGCTTTTAAAGACTATTTAGAAGAGCGTGGTGTGGTGGTAAATATTCGTCGTAGTAGAGGAAAAGACATAGATGCTGCTTGTGGGCAGTTGGCGAATAAAAAATAGTATTCTTTATGTTCATTTTTGGCTTGACCCAAAAACGAACCAAAAAAGTCAAGACTCACAAGTATTTAAACGCATGTATTGAAAAGGAATACGCAAGCAATTATTGGATTTACTACATTTAAAATAGCTATCAGGGTTCAGCTATCAGCTAACATCAATCGGCTACCGTCCATAGTCCACCGACCAATTCATAGCTACTAAAATACTTCAATACTAACCTACCAAAGCACTATTATTATTACATTTGGGCTTCTATGTCGCTAATCGATCAAATAAAAGCTCCCATAAAAAATGAAATGGACTCTTTCGAGTCTAAGTTCAAATCTTCGATGGCGAGTAAAGTGCCTTTACTGGACAAAATCACACACTATATTGTTAAACGCAAGGGAAAACAAATGCGACCGATGTTTGTTTTTCTTTCTGCCAAATTATGTGGCGAACTCAACGAGAGTACTTTTCGTGGAGCATCGATGATTGAGTTATTACACACAGCAACCTTAGTGCACGACGATGTAGTTGACGATGCCAATATGCGCCGTGGATTCTTTTCGATTAACGCATTGTGGAAAAATAAAATTGCCGTTTTAGTCGGCGATTTCCTCCTTTCAAAAGGTCTATTATTAGCCGTAAAGAATGAAGATTTTCATCTTTTAAAACTCACCTCTCGCGCTGTTGAAGAGATGAGTGAAGGTGAATTATTGCAAATTGAAAAAGCGCGTCGTTTAGACATCGTTGAAGATGTGTACTACGAAATCATCCGCAAGAAAACCGCTTCTTTAATTGCGGCTTGTTGTGCTGTGGGATGTTCTTCGGTTTCAAAAGATGAAGAACTCATCGAAAAGATGTGGGATTTTGGGGAAGCTATAGGAATCGCATTTCAAATTAAAGACGACCTCTTCGATTATCAAAAACAAGGTTTGATTGGCAAGCCTGTAGGGATAGATATTAAAGAGCAAAAAATGACTTTGCCTTTAATTTATGCGCTACAACATTGTGATAGAAGTACTCGTAAGTCGGTCATTAATACTATCAAAAGACATCACAACAATCCGAAAAAGGTGAAAGAAGTAATCGCCTTTGTACGCGAAAGTGGCGGATTGGAATACGCAGAAGAAAAGATGTATGAATATCAAGCGAAAGCCATAGAAATGCTTTCTACTATGCCTGATTCTGAAGCGAAGACCTCACTGCTGGCTTTGATAAAATATGTGATTGATCGCAAGAAGTAGATTTGGTCGTTGGTCGGTAGGATTTTATTAACTGAATGCTTATTAGTCACTACTTACAATTCATGTTTTCCGACTCACGATTTACTTCTCACCATTTACCATTCACCACTTACTTAAATTTGGTATTTTAGCTTTCTAAATTAGCACAATTGATTCCTAAGGAAACCATAGATCTCATTTTCGAAACAGCCCGTATAGACGAGGTTGTTGGCGATTTTGTACAGCTAAAAAAACGTGGTGTGAATATGTTAGGGAACTGTCCTTTTCACGACGAGAAGACGCCTTCTTTTACCGTTTCTCCCGCCAAAGGAATCTACAAATGTTTTGGTTGTGGTAAAGGTGGTAACTCGGTAAACTTCGTGATGGATCACGAGCACTTCAGTTATCCCGAAGCCTTAAAATATCTTGCCAGCAAGTACAATATCTTCATTGAAGAAGCGGTGCGAACTCCCGAACAGGAAGAAGCTGCCAACGATAGAGAGAGTATGTATATCGTTAGTAATATTGCTAACGAATATTTTCAAGATCAACTTTTCAACGACAATGAAGGGCGTGCTATTGGCCTTAGTTATTTTAAAGAAAGAGGCTTTAGAGAAGATACCCTAAAAAAATTCCAATTAGGTTACAGTCCCGAAAAAAGTGATGCTTTTAGTGAGCATGCGCTTAAAGAAGGGTATAAAATAGAATTCCTAGAAAAAACTGGATTGACTATTCCTAAAGAATCGAGAAATTACGATCGATTCCGTGGTAGAGTTATGTTCCCAATCCACTCCTTATCAGGTAGAGTTTTAGGTTTTGGGGGAAGGATATTAAAGAGCAATGTAAAGGCGGCAAAATATCTGAACTCACCAGAAAGTGAAATATACTCTAAGAGCAAGGTCCTCTACGGTATGTATCAGTCTAAAAACAGCATTGTAAAAAAAGACCGCTGTTTATTAGTTGAAGGGTATACCGATGTTATTTCTATGCACCAATCGGATATGGAGAATGTGGTAGCATCTTCGGGTACGTCACTTACGGTAGAACAAATAAAGCTTATAAAAAGGTTTACCAACAATATCACCCTTCTCTTTGATGGAGATGCTGCTGGATTGAAAGCCGCTTTAAGAGGTGTAAACCTTATTCTTCAAGAAGGGATGAACGTTAAGGTTCTTACCTTCCCCGACGGAGACGATCCGGATTCTTATGCCAAGAAAGTTAGCTCTGAAGAATTAGAAAATTACATAGATTCTCAGGCAAAAGACTTTATAGAGTTTAAGTGCTCCTTACTTTTAGAGGATGCCAAAGAAGACCCTATAAAGCGTGCGGAGCTCATTAAGGATATTGCAGCTACAGTAGCCTTAATTCCAGATACTATTTCGAGAACGGTTTATGCGCAAAGTTCTTCGAGAATATTGGGTGTTGATGAGCAGTTAATTTTCACGAGTATTGAGCAATCGCGTTCGGGAAAATCGCCAAGTCGTGCATCTGAACCAATGCAGGTAGTTTTTAGTAGTCCTATTCAAGGCACCAAAAAGAAAGATGCCCTAGGTGTCGACTTAGAAGAAAGCACATTAATCCGCTTATTGGTAATCTACGGAACTTCCCCCTTACATTTTGTATATAAAAATGAAGAAGGAGAAGAGGAAGAGACAACCCTCTCAACAGCAGAATATATCATCTCAGAATTAAGCGATGATGACCTTCAATTTACCCACTCAGCTTTTCATAAAATCTATTCTGAGTTTATCACTCATATACAAGAGAATGGAGCTATTCTAGACGAGCAGTATTTTGTACGTCATCAGGACCCTGAAATATCTCAGGCTATATCTGAACTCCTAAGTGATAAACATCAATTAAGTGATTGGTCAAAAAAAGAAATCTTTGTCCCTACAGAAGCCGATAAGCTTAAAGATTTGGTGACTGAAGCGGTGATCCGTTTAAAATCGAAAGAGGTAAAGCTTAAGATCGAAAAGATGCTCCTTCAGATGAAAAACAATGATATCCCTGATAAAGATAGACTCAATTTCCTACATAATTTTCAACAACTCAGTCAGCTGTCAATGCATATTGACAAAAAGTTAGGTAGAGAGTGTTAATACTTCTAATTAAGCATTAGCATTAAGTCCAAAAGCTTGGTTTTTTTGTTATCAAACTCAAATTTAGCCGTAAATTTGTAGTGAATCAAAAGGATTAAGGATGTATAAACACACTCCATTTCAAGTAGGTGGTGTTCCTGAACACTTCAACTTACCCTGGAAGAAAGCCATAGAAGAAAATCGCTTTGCAGCGCATTCTATAGACATTTCTTGGCAGGATTATCACGGTGGTACTGGCGCAATGACAAAAGCACTTCGCGAAGGCGAATTAGACATCGCTATTTTGCTTACCGCAAGGTATCATTTCCGATATCCATAGAGGTAATCCAAGTAAAATTGTACAGTTTTATGTAAAATCACCTCTACGTTGGGGTATCCACGTAGGCGCACAATCAAAATTTGAATCGGTTGACGATATAGAAAATACGCGTGCAGCCATCTCTCGCTTTGGTTCTGGATCTCATTTAATGGCTTATGTAAACGCCGACAACCACAATTGGGATTTAGCTCAGCAGAAATTTGAGGTGGTAAAAAATTTAGATGGAGGTCGTGGATTCTTAACTAAAGGAGATGCCGATTATTTCCTTTGGGAAAAGTTTACTACAAAACCATTCGTGGATAATGGGGAATTTAGAATTATAGGAGAATGCCCTACTCCTTGGCCTAGCTTTGTGGTGGCTGTAAGAGAAGACTTATTGCTAACCCATTATAATGAGATTGAACAAATCTTAAAGATTGTAAACGAATCTTGTACAGAAGTAAAAGCCAGCGAAAAGTCTATTGAAGAAATTGCTGAGCGTTACCAATTGAAAAAAGAAGATGTAGCGATTTGGTTTAAGGAAACCGAATGGGCCTACAATGGTACCATTGAATCAGAAACCATTGATAAAGTTCAAGAGCGTTTGATGAGTTTAGAAATCATCGAAGCAAAAATGGATTTCGATATGCTATGTAGTCCGTTTAGCGAACGACTAAAAGTAAAGGTTAAGAAGTCTTAATATCCTTTACACCCAACTGGAGGGTAACTTTACCTTTCCAAGCGTTTTCTTGAATTGCATAACATATATCGAAGGCTAAGCCCTTAGATACGTATTCCGAATGGCATCCCAACTTAAAGGCGATGCCATTCATTTCTGAAAGCCGTTCCTTTTCGGTACACATATGTAATTTCAAATGCTCATTTTCTGCGCCTACAGCTCTACTATAACCTCTATCCATTACATTTTTGGTAAAGAATAAAGGCGCCATATTTTCAGGGCCAAAGGGCTCAAATTGCTTTAATATATTATTAAATCCATTTGTTATATCAGCAAAATCTAGTTCTGCATCCAAATCTATTACCTCTACTTTTTGCTCCTCGGTAATGGTTTCCGAAACTACTTTTTCAAAGGCTTCTTTAAAAGCCTCATAGTTTTCTTCTTTAAGCGTGAGTCCGGCAGCATACATATGTCCCCCAAATTGATCGATATGCTCCTTGCAAGCCTCTAAAGCTTCGTACACATCAAAACCCTGCACAGAGCGCACCGAAGCCGCCAGACAGTCCTTACTTTTTGTAAATACTACCGTTGGTCTGTAATAGGTCTCTATAAGGCGAGAAGCCACAATTCCAATTACCCCCTTATGCCAAGTAGGATCATACACTACAGTTGAAACACGTTCTTCTTCTTTGTTATCTTTAATTTGAAGTAGAGCTTCTTTGGCTATACGCTGATCGTGAGCTCTTCTATCGGTATTGTATTCTTCAATCTCATTTGCGGTTTTCACTGCCTGAACTTCATTTTGTTCAATCAACAAACTCACTGCGTTATGCGCATGTTTCATTCGTCCAGCGGCGTTGATGCGAGGTGCAATGGTAAAGACCACATCGGTAATCGTCATTTCACCTACACGCTTATGCTCTTTCATTAAAGCCAGCATTCCTGTTCGAGGATTTTCATTTAAGAGTTTTAAACCATAAAAAGCCAAAACTCTATTCTCTCCAACAATAGGAACGATGTCTGCGCCTATAGCAACAGCCACTAAATCAAGGTATTCAAAGGCAATAGCTTCGTCTAAGCCTTGTTTTTTCAAATAGGCCTGGATGAGTTTAAAACCAACACCACAACCACACAATTCCTTGAAAGGGTAATCGCAATCCGATCGCTTAGGATCTAAAATTGCATAAGCATTAGGCAGTACAGCTCCGGGTCGGTGATGGTCGCAAATAATTACATCCAAACCTTTAGATTGAGCATAAGCTATTTTCTCAACTGCTTTTACACCACAATCCAGTGTAATCATTAAGGTAATTCCTTTCTCGATGGCATCATCAATCCCTGCGTAAGAAATCCCGTAACCTTCCTTATAGCGATCGGGAATATAATAGTCGCAATCGGCATTCTGGCTCTTGAGGAAACTGTACATCAAGCTCACCGAAGTTGTTCCATCCACATCGTAATCGCCATACACGCGAATACGCTCTTTAGAGGCTACGGCATCAATTACTCTATTAGCGGCTTTGTCCATATCTTTCATCAAGAATGGATCGTGCAACATCGATAATTGAGGACGGAAAAAAGTTTTAGCCTTTTCAAAAGTGTCTATTTCTCTACTGACCAATAGTGAACAAATAGCTTTTGAAACACCTAATTCCTTACTGAGCTTAAATACTTTTTGCTCATCGGGCTTGGCTTTGAGTTTCCATATTTTTTGAGTCATATTCTATTAGTTGAAAGTTAAAAATTGAAAGTTGAAAGTCTCCAATAACGAATAACCAACAACTATCAACCTCATTATATTTTATTCTGAATATTTATTGAATGCTTGTGAATTAATTCAAAAAGTTCGTGGACTAAATCTTTAGGTAAGCCCAAATCGTCTCCCAATGCTTTACGAGTCTTCAAAATTTCGAAGAAGCGTTTGAGCTGGAATATCATTACATTATTATCTTTTTTAATAGCTCCGATTTCAGAGACTAATGCCAATCTTTTGGCTAACAAACTCAACAATTTCTCATCGAGTCCATCAATATGTTTTCTAATAATTCTAAGCTTTTCTAGGTGTACGGTATCGTCAAAATCACTCTTTCTAAGTACCAAATTATTCATCAAAGCCGAAAGTGATGCTGGCGTTAATTGTTGCTTTGCATCACTCAATGCTAAACTCGGGTTTTGATGGGTTTCAATCATCAACCCATTCATCCCTAAATCTAATGCCGTTTGACTTACTTCCGAAATTAACTCTGTTGTTCCCGCAATATGACTCGGATCACAAATAATAGGTAATTCGGGCATCCAACGCTTCAGCTTAATCGCTAAATCCCAT
>Ga0206680_10000052_pt1 | contig 41484 bp, 35 predicted proteins | sample M115012015metaG_FD_160124 | JGI IMG/M metagenome (GOLD analysis project Ga0206680, IMG submission 160124) | Ammonia-oxidizing marine archaeal communities from Monterey Bay, California, United States - M1 150m 12015 | ecosystem: Environmental > Aquatic > Marine > Intertidal zone | place: USA...
AATTGATACCCTTTGAAAAGGGCTTTAGCAGAGAGGAAGGGATTCGAACCCCCGATACGTTTCCGTATACACGCTTTCCAAGCGTGCGCCTTAAGCCACTCGGCCACCTCTCTAAATGAGAGCGCTAAACTAAGGAAAAGTTAATCGTAAATTGTACATCGTAAATAGTTTTTTCAATTTTAAACGAGCTACTAACACGAATCAACAATTCCTTTATCTTTTTATACATTTTCTTGAAACAAAGATTAATATTGCCAAATGAAAAAGTCCGTTTCTATTATTGGTGGAGGTCCTGCAGCACTATTATGTGCAGCCTTTCTTGATACTGAAAAATTTGAGGTAACGATTTACGAGAAACAAAAATCTTTAGCAAGAAAGTTCCTCGTAGCAGGGAAAGGTGGCTTTAATCTAAGTCATTCGGAAGCTATAGCTCAAATGATTGAACGCTATACACCCAAGCCGTTTCTCAAAGAAGCACTTTTAGCTTTCGATAATACGGATTTAAGAAATTGGTTAGCATCTATTGGGATTCCAACTTTTATTGGAAGTAGTAAGCGTGTGTATCCTGAAAAAGGAATCAAACCCATTGAAGTTTTAAATGCTATTATTGATGTACTGAAAAAGAAAGGTGTGAAGTTTCAGTTTGAACAAACTTGGACTGGTTGGGAGAACACTTCAATCGTCTTTAACTCTCAACAAAAAGTAAATTCTGAAATCTCCATTTTCGCCTTAGGAGGTAAAAGTTGGAAGAAAACGGGTTCTGATGGAACTTGGGATGTTAAATTTCAAGAGCATGGGATTTCAGTGCTTCCTTTTCAGGTTTCAAATTGTGCTTTTGGGGTTCAATGGGATTCAAGTTTTATTCAAAAGCACCAAGGGAGACCACTGAAAAATATTGCTATTTCAGGTTTGGGTAATATTCAAAAAGGTGAAGTGGTTTTAACTCAGTTTGGTTTAGAGGGGAATGCCATTTACGCCTTAAGTCCTCAGATTCGAGAGCAATTGAATGCTACTGAAAAAGCAGAAGTTTTTATCGATTTAAAACCTACATTGAGCATAGAAACTTTAAATACTAAATTCGAGAATTCATCTTTTAAAAAGACTTCTGAAATATTGAAGAATGATTTAAATATGAGTGGAGTTCAAGTTGCATTAGTGAAACAGTATGTCTCTAAGGAAGATTTTATGAATCCTAGTTTGTTGATGGAGCAGATTAAGAGTTTGAAGATTGAACTGGTAAGCGCATCTCCAATTGATGAGGCAATTTCGACTGTTGGTGGACTCGATCTAAATGCAGTAGATTCCAATTTTCAGTTGAAAAATAGAAAGGGTACCTATGGTATCGGAGAAATGCTCGACTGGGATGCCCCAACAGGAGGTTACCTCTTACAAGCTTGTTTTAGTATGGGCGTTTCTGTAGCACGTCACTTAAACAAACAATAAGATTCCAATTCAATAATGATTAAAAAAGAAGAAGATACAGTTTTAAGTAGTCAAGAATTTATTTTCACTAACAACTAACAACTAACAACTAACAACTAACAACTAACAACTAACAACTAACAACTAACAACTAACAACTAACAACTAACAACTAACAACTAACAAGTCAATTCCCCTTGAAGGTTTGTCGTAAGCAATTGTATCCTTCTTTCCGTATCTTTAGAATACTCCAGTACAAACATCAATTTGGTTAAAGCAGCCTCAAAAGTCATATCGTAAGCAGAAAGTACGCCCATATCTTTTAATGCTTTACTTGTTTCGTAACGCCCTAAGTCTACAGAACCTCCTTGACATTGAGATACATTTAGAATGATGATTCCTTTTTCGGTAGCTTCTTTTATCGCTTTTAAAAACCAATCGTAAGTTGGTGCATTACCCGATCCAAAACTTTCTAATATAATGGCTTCAGTTTTCGGCGCCCTAAGAATACTTTGTACAGTTGTTTCTGTGATTCCGGGGAATAATTTTAAAACCCCAATATTAGGGTTGAACTCTTTGTGAACGATGAGCTCATCATCAGTAATATTTTGAGTGTAGCGCCTGTTGAATTTAATGTGAACTCCTGCTTCTGCCAATGCAGGGTAGTTAACAGATTCGAAGGCTTCAAAATGTTCTGCATTTACTTTATGGGTTCTATTTCCTCTATACAATTGGTATTCAAAATACACGGCAACTTCAGGAACTTCTGGTTTGCCATTTCTTTGTGAAGCTGCTATTTCAATGGCTGTAATTAAATTCTCTTTTGCATCTGTACGCGGAACACCCGAGGGTAATTGAGAGCCTGTAAGAATAACGGGTTTATTTAAGTTTTCTAATATAAAACTCAATGCCGAAGAGGTGTAAGCCATGGTGTCAGAGCCATGAAGAACTACAAATCCATCGTATTTAGCGTAGTTTTCTTCTATGGTTTGACCGAGTTGAACCCAAACTTTTGGGTGCATATTCGATGAGTCGATACTGGGCTCGTAAGAAGTAACTTCTAGTTCACAATCTAATTGATTGAGTTCTGGTATTTGTGCTTGTAGATTTTCGAAGTCGAAAGGAATATACGAACCGCTATCGGCATCGTGTACCATTCCAATAGTTCCACCTGTGTATATTAATAGAATCGTCATATTAGAAACCAAATATTTTTTTTGAGTTTTCTGTAGTAACCTCTGCTACTTCGTGAACGGATACTTGGTGTAAATCTGCAATCTTTTGTGCAATATGAACCAAATACGAGCTTTCATTTCTTTTTCCTCTGTTTGGGCTAGGAGCTAAATACGGACTATCGGTTTCTAAAACTAAATGTTTCAAATCAATTTGTTCGATTACTTTATCTAAACCTGCTTTTTTGAAGGTGACAACACCGCCTACACCTAAGTTGAAATTCAAGTCTATAGCTTGATGAGCTTGCTCAAGACTTCCGGTAAAACAATGAAATATACCTCTTAGTTTTTCATCTCTTTCCGATTCTAAGATTTCAAAAATCTCATCGAATGCATCGCGACAGTGAATTGCAATAGGTAACCCTTTTTCTTTTGCCCAATGAATTTGAGTTTTAAAAGCATCCTTTTGTTCCTCAAGGAAAGTTTTATCCCAATACAAATCCATCCCGATCTCTCCAACAGCACAAAATTTACCAGAATCCAAGTGGGCTTTTAGTACAGCCAATTCTTCTTTGTAATCTGCTTTTACATGACAAGGATGTAGTCCCATCATGGCAAAACACTTATCTGGATAAGTAGCTACAATATCCATCATTCCTTTTACGGTATGTTGGTCTACATTAGGAAGGAAAATGCGATTTACATCTTCTTCAAAAGCTCTTTCGATGACCTCTTTTTGGTCCTCGGCAAACTTATTGTCGTATAAATGACTGTGTGTATCGGTAAGAATCATTCGGCAAAGATAGTTTACTAGTGCAGAGTATCAAGTATAAAGTACAAAGTATCAAATGCAGAGAGCAAGTCTAAAGGTTTTGACTTATAAGCGAGCGTGATTTTCTTCACCTAGACCTAATTATTGACGTTTCACGTTTTTACGATTTATGTTTTCCATTTTTATGTATTTTTGTTTCAAATTCTTCTGAGTGAAAAAAATTCTCGTCATTCGTTTTAGCTCTATCGGCGATATCGTTTTAACGACTCCCGTAATTCGTTGTCTTAAAAAACAACTGAATGTAGAAGTGCACTATTTAACAAAGACTTCATTTGGAGTAATGTTGAAAAACAATCCCTACGTTGATGCGGTGCATACCATTGATAAGGAAATTGATGCTGAATTGATTCAGAAATTGAAAGCAGAGAATTTTGATTTTGTTGCCGACCTTCATAATAATCTACGTACACTACGATTAAAAAGAGCTCTTAAAGTAGCTTGTAAATCATTCCCTAAACTGAATGTTCAGAAATGGCTCTTGGTGAATATGAAGATTAATAAGATGCCCAATGTGCATATTGTTGATCGTTACCTAGAATCAGTTACTCACTTAGGTGTAAAGAATGATAACGAAGGTTTAGATTATTTTATTCCAGAGACTTCTAAAGTTGATTTAACTAGATTGCCTGAAGAACAAGCGAAAGGATATGTAGGGATAGTAATTGGTGGTCAGCATGCCACTAAAATGATGACGACTCCTAAACTCATTGAAGTTTGTAGAAATTTATCGGAGCCAATCGTTTTGCTTGGTGGTCCTGAAGATGCGAGTAGAGGTGATGAGATTGTAGAGGTTGTTGGAGCTAAAGTCTTTAATGCCTGTGGGAAATTCAAATTGGATGAGTCAGCAAGTTTGGTTCAACAAGCCAATTGGATTATTACCCACGATACTGGATTAATGCACATTGCTGCAGCCTTCAAAAAACGCATCGTTTCGGTTTGGGGAAATACGGTTCCCGAATTAGGAATGTATCCTTATCAAGCCGATCCTCATTCTAAAATGGTTGAAGTAAAAGGACTCTCTTGTCGTCCTTGCTCTAAAATAGGTTTCGCCAAATGCCCCAAAACTCACTTTAAATGTATGGAGCATGATATTGAGGAAGTTATAAGTGTTGAGTATTAAGTTTTAAGTTAAGCACAACTCAAAACTCGGCGTCTAAAACTCAAAATAATAATTTATTTAGGCACAAACAGCGCCTTTAATTCAGTCGCATCATCCGGTTTCATTTTTCCGGCTAAAATCAAACTCAATTGTCTTCTTCTTAAGGCACCGTCGTAACGTGTTTTTTCTTCTTCAGATTCCGGAAGTACTTCTGGTACGTGAATAGGTGAGCCCAATTGATCTACAGCAACAAAGGTGTAAATGGCTTGATTACAGTGACTCTTTTTCCCTGAGGTTCTGTCTTCCATCCATACGTCAACAAAAACTTCTATTGAAGAGCTAAATGCACGTGAGACTTTAGCTTCGAGGGTAACGATACTGCCCATAGGAATGGGTCTTTCGAAAGCTACGTTGTTTACGCACGCAGTAACCACAATGCGCTTACAATGACGCTGAGCTGCAATTGCGGTAGCAATATCCATCCAATGTAATAGGCGTCCCCCCATTAAATTATTCAAAGGATTGGTGTCGTTAGGGAGTACTAATTCGGTGATTACCGTAACAGATTCTTTGGCAAACTTGGCGTTTTTCATCTCAGCTAAATACTATTTGTTGATGGGGCAAAGATAGGATTTACAATTTGAAAATTTGAAGATGATATGATTTGAAAATATTGAAAAATAAGATAAATGAGTTGAGAACTCAAAACCCCATAGTCCACCGTCTAACGACCATTGACGGTATTACTGTTTAAGCAACCAAGTAGGTTTACCAGTAGCTTTTAGATTGTGTAATTGAGTAAGCGCTTCTTCCTTATTTACAAAAGATTGGAAAGCAACGCGGAATAGACCCTTTGCATTTTGTCCGATCACTGAAGATTCGAATCCTTCAGATTTAAGTTTCCCAACTAGGTTTTGAGCATTGGTTTCAGAAGAGAAACAACCCGCAACCAAATGGAAGTTTATTTGAATTGTTTTAGTCTCAAATACTTCTACTATTTCAGCTTTTTTTGTTTGAATTTCAACTTTAGGAGCCTCTGTAGTTTTCGCAAGTGGCATTTCAATAGCTTCAACTACGATAGTTTTTTCTTCCAGTTCGATATGACGAGGAGTGTAAACTGCAGCAGGCTTAACTTTGAATGGGTTTAAGTAAGCATAATTGGCATAGGCATCGCTAACAGCATCTTGTTGGAAAGATACATAAGTACTCAATCCGATAAGCGGTAAGATAACTGCAGCCACTTTCCAATTGATAGATGGTTTCTGAGTTTTAATACTTTTTGCTCCTTTGACAAATTTAGGAAGACTTACCACTTTAGAAGTTCTAATTATTGCTGGCGATTGCACAGTGTCTAATCCGAACGAATCTAATAAGTAGTTTATGGTATTGTCTGGCTCGAAAGAAATCTTGCCATTTAAATCGCTAGATAAAACACCTACTTTAGCTAGTTTAGCTTCTTTTTTGTGTTCTAAGTCGTTTTGAATAGACTTTACGAAGTGCTCGATTTTTGTTTGAGCAGTAGCAAATGAAATGGATTCACAAGCCGAAATATAATTGGCTAATAAACCATCGTTGGTTTGTAGCTGTACATTAAAACTTATGCTTTTACTTGGCGGGCGAAGGGTATGACTTACAGGGTGTATTTGCGCCGAACGATAATTCGTGATAAAACCACCTAGTCCAGGTACGATAACACAGTCGTGGCGGTATAAAAGGTCGCTGATGTAAGTATCCATTTTTATATGTGTATAATTGATCTTTTTATGAACACATAGAACTTGCTATATTTAATTCCTACAGAGTGAAGGAGTTTTTATAAGCTCGTTTCATATTATGCTAAATTAGAAAAAGCAATGGGATTATGAAAAGAATTTTTCGTCGATTCTCTTTAAATCTTCTGGGCTGTCTACAGCTATGCATTCAGAAGTGATTTCTGCTGTATGAATACTGTATCCATTTTCAAGCCAGCGTAGCTGTTCTAGTCCTTCCGATTGCTCTAATGGAGAGCTTTTTAGCTGAGAAACTTCTTTCAGTATTGCGTGTTTAAAGGCATAAATACCTATGTGCTGAAAGTAGTCTTGCTGCTCTAGCCAATCTTTTTTGCTAAAAGCCTTTAAATGTGGAATCGCTTCTCGAGAAAAATAAAGAGCTTGTTTTTTTAAACCGATAACAACTTTTGGGCTATTTGGATTTATTAAGGTGTCAACATCTTTAATCTTCTTTACTAAAGTTGCTATTTGCGTATTCTCATCAGTAAAGCAAGCTCCTAATAATTTGATGTCTTCAGGATTTATAAAAGGTTCATCCCCTTGAATATTTAGAACGATAGCTTCAGAATTAAGATTCAATTTTTCAGCAGCCTCAGCAATTCTATCTGTTCCACTTTGGTGTTGGTCTGAAGTCATGATTACCTCCCCGCCGAAATTCTTTACGTGTACAAAAATACGATCATCATCCGTAGCGACTACTACTCGGTCGAGCTCTGCTTTTACACATTGCTCATACACACGTTGAATCATACTTTTTCCATGGATATCTACTAAGGGTTTTCCAGGAAAACGACTCGACTGATAACGTGCAGGTATAACACCTATAAATTCCATTAGAATTTTATTTTATAGAGTATTGAGTAGGTTCTCGGTCTACCTAGAGAAGCAGGTCTTTGTAGGTATTCTCTATTCAACATATTATCTATATTAAATGAAAACTTACTATTTTCTGTCAAATCATATCCAATTCTAAAATCAAGTATCAAATTGTCTTCGTTTAAATGATTCCAAGATGTTTCAGTTCCTAAGTAAAATTCGAATAAAGGCTCATTAAAAATCTTGTCAATATTTTTCATGGCACTATTGTATCGAATTGAAAAACCTCCATTAAACCTATTGTGTTGAATGTGTATATCTAATTTGGCTAAATGTTCGTAGCGGTATTTTAAAACTCCCGAAGTGTCTACACTTGTCGTATAATAACTCACAGGGATGGTGTCAGTAGTTCCTCCATTAATTGTGGTGAACTCATTATATTCATTGTGAATGTCTTCTATAAAGGGAGATGTAAAGGTGTATCCACCCATAATCGTAATTTCAGTTTGACCTATTTTACCTTCTCCCCCCAAAGACACCTCCATACCTTCAATACGGGTATTTCCGATGTTAATAGATTTAAAACCAAAGCCAGGTATGATGCCTACCCCTTCATTAGACCACTTCCCAAAACTAAACTCCATCATGTCATTATACTCCATTGCAAAACCAGCTAAATCAACAAACCCTTTCCAATCTCCTAATTGAAACCCTTGCTTGATACCTATTTCAGCACTCCACCCTGTCTCAGGTTGCAAATCTTCGTTTGGATAGATAAATACAGGCCCAGTATTAAAGGTTACAAATCGCTCAATCATTGTAGGGAATCGGATTCCTTCTCCGTACGATGCTCTTATGTAGGTAGCTTTTGCAACTTGGTAATTTATACCAGACCGGAAAATTGGTTTTGTATAGGTGTTACTTCCGTTGTTGTAGTGTTCTAAACGACTTCCTAAAGAAATATTTAATTTTTTGTATTTAATATCTGCTTGAGAATAAAGGGAGTGATTGATGTTTTTATGTCTCCCGTATATTTCCATGTCTTGCCCATCGCTATACTTAAAGGTGTAACCCGAAGTAAGGGTAAGGTAGTTTTTTATTTGTTTTTGATATTGGTAATCAGTAAAGTATACATTTGAAAAGCGACTAGTTAGCGAAGAGGTATATTGCGTAGAATCTTGGTAGCCAGGTAGTATGTTGATTCTGAAATATCTAGAATTTAAGGTGTGTTTAGTTCCGTTTTCTGGATTGCTATAGGTAATGAATGGATCTACACTTAGGTATGCGTTATTCCTATATCCTGGGTCGTTGTCTAGTGCAGTATATGCTTCGTCATAGTGCTGCCACATAATAGCATCTCCTATTTCACTACGCATAATATTTGTTTTTACACCGTAACTTAAACCTTCAACAACTTTAGAATAGTTAGTGAAAGCCATATTTATTCTAGCTCTTTTAGTAGTCACTTTTTGTATATAACCTCCATCGTAATATAAATTAGCTCCTAAGACAAAGTCTTTGTTATCCTTTTTATGAGAGTGTAGGTACGAAATATTGTTAGCAGAAGTATAACCACCCTTATACCAATGTAGCCCATCTCTCTTTGGTTTTCCGTAAGCCGTATGTGTTATACTTAGCTTATTTACTGGCTCTGAAGTAGGGTAGCTTGTTCTAATATTTATAGATCCATTAAGTGCAGAAGATCCAAATAAAACCGAAGATGCACCTTTAATAATTTCAATCTGTGAAATATTCTCCATAGGAACTAAATGCCATTCTGCAGCCCCTTGGTCTCCACTCATTAATGGCATTCCATCTACCATCACCATTACCCTAGATCCTGCGCCATAACTCCAGCCACTACCGCTTCGGATGTTGGCTTGACCATCTACAACATGTACTGCAGGTGCTTGATTAATAGTGCGATCTATGGAGGCTGCAGCTTTATTTTCAATTAATTCAGGTTTTATTACATCCATCGATACTGTAACTTCTTCTAAACGTTGTTCGAATTTACCTGCAGAAAGAACAACGGTTCCCAATATTTCAGAAGACTCTTTTAAGCTTATGTTGAGACTTGTGTATCCTGTTTTCTCTGCGCAAATAGTCTTTATGACATCTTCAAATCCTATGTATTGAAAAAGTAAGTCATGACAACCTTGAGGGATTTCAATGGAATAATTTCCATTAAAATCTGTTACGGTACCCAGTCCGCCAATGTCTTTTACCGAAATATTTACTCCTATGAGTTCTTCTATATTTTGATCGGTAACTTTTCCAGTAACAATATTTTGCGCCCACGCATTGTAAAAGGTCGCAATAAATACGATTAATAATGTGGCTTTTTTCATTCTATAGGGATTAGAATTTTGATGTTAATTTAAGTGAGAATGTACGTGGGGAGCCTATTGAGCCTGGACGAATTTGATACTCACTGTTGCTAGCATTTTCAACTAGAAACTGTACGTTAAAATACTCAGCAAAATTATAAGAGATTCTGACATCTGCTAATAAATCACCATTTTTTAGATTATTTCTTGATTGCTTAATTCCCATGTCGTAGATGTTTGCATCTGCTAGTGTAAAGATGTCTAGTACTTCTGCGTTAAAAGCACCACTTTCAAAAAGCTTGTCTATATTTTCCATAAACGAGTTGTAATGTAGGTGAGTACCAAAAGTCCATTTACCTTTTGAGACAGTTAGGTCAAGTTTTGCCATATGTCGATAGCGGTATTTTAAGGTCTCACTATCAGGATTTGAAGAGGTAGAGTTATAGGAAAGTTGACTCTCTGCAGCTGCTATTTGTTCAATAATTGGAATCATGGTCTCGTCGATCAATCCTTGGTCAATAAAACTTTGAATTAATGCATCAAGTCGGTCGTTATAAGATCCGTATATTTCATCTGGATTTACAGATTTTGGCACCATATAAGTATAGCTCAGTCTAGTGTAAAGATTCCAATCGCCAATATTTCCTTCTGAAAGTATGGATAAATCAATTCCCGAAATCTTTGTTTGTCCTACATTAATGGGTTTAAATCCTACTCCTAATGGGTTAAGTCTAGTGGAGTCGCCCCATAAACCATAGCTGTATTCTACCATATCGTTATAGACCATATGGAAAGCCGCTATATCGAAATAGGTTTTAAAAGATTCATTGAGTACCCATTTGTATTTATAGCCAATTTCGGCTGTATAGCCTGTCTCAGCTTTGAGTTCTGGATTTGAGTAAATAGATATTTCTCCAGCATCTTTAAATAAAAACAACTCGTACATAGAAGGATATCTGTATCCTTGCCCCATAGAAGCTCTAAAGAAATGTTTGTCTTTTAATTGATAGTTGAGCCCAGCTCTAAAAATAGGTTTCCCTTCATTTTTTCCTCTTAGGGTGTATTGTTCATAGCGTGCTCCTGCACTAAACAATAATGGCCCTTGTGTATGGTCGTATTGTGAAAATAGGGCATAGTTAATTCCGTTCTTGTCAGATTCAAAAAAATCAGATAATCCCACAAAATAGTTCATATTCATCCCTGAAGTCCAAGTGCCATTTAAATAGAATTTCTGAAATAAATATTCTGAATACAGAGCAACATAATTATTTAGCTTTTGAGTGCCGTCGGGATTGAAGTTTGTTTGCAGTAATCGCCCTTGTAAATTATGCTTGGTATTGTTACGAGTATTTAAGTAAGTTGTATGTGGAGAAAGACTCAGTTGCGCACTTTTGAAAATTGAAAATTTATCATTGCTAAAAGGAGTATAGCCTAAAGAATCACTCAAATACATAAAACCATCAGCTTCGTTAAAGCGTAAGTAGGATGTGTTTAGGCCATATTCTAAACCTTTTATTTTTGTTGATTGAACTTGTGTGTTTAAAAATAGTCTAACTCTATTGTTTCCCAAGTGATGTATTCTAGGGATTGTGTCAGTAGCGGTTTTGAGGGTGTCTAGTAAGCCTTGATAGCCTTCGCTGTTGTGTCCTTGAAATCCAAAGTTATAGCTAAAGTTTTTGTGTCTCTGACTATGGTTAAAGTTAACTCCATATTCTTCGAGTCTTATGTTTGCAGGTACCCACCAGTTTAAAGAACTCCTTTTCGCTTTGTCGAAGGTTGTGTGGTAAGCTGTAATACTTGTTTGTGGTTTTTTACTTGGTTTTTTACTTATTATATTAATAACACCATTTAAGGCTGAGGAGCCAAAAAGTACAGAGGAAGCCCCTTTAATGATTTCAATTTTATCGATATTTTCTGCAGGAATAAGTTCCCATTGAACTGATCCAGTAGTTGAGTTGGTGACTGGTAAGCCGTCTAATAACACCAATACTCTCGACCCAGCTCCATAACTCCATCCACTTCCGCCTCTAATATTTATTTGCCCGTCTACAATATGTACCCCAGGAGCCTGAGCTATACTTTGTTCAATATTGTAGTTGTTTTGGTTTTCTATGGTTTGCCCTTTTATAACATCAAGCGATACACTAATATCTTCGAGTCTTTGTTCAAATTTACCTGCACTTAAGACTACAGTTTCTAATTGGTCATATTTAGTTCGCAGTTGAATATCTAAATGTATTGACTCGTTGTCTAAGCCAGTAATTCCCTGAATAATGTGTGTTTTAAAAGAGAGGTGTCGAAAGGATAAATCATGTAAGCCTTCGGGTAAAATCAGTTCGAAATATCCGTCTAAATCACTAAAAGTTCCTTCCGAATTACCGTAAATAATATGTACATTTGAAATCGGTTCTGAAGAGTTCTTTTCTTGAATAATCCCAGAAACTTTCACCTGAGCTTCGGCAAGGAAACTTGAGACTAATGCAATAATAAAAATACGAAAGTATAATTTTGACATAATTTGAATCTTATTCTTCAAAAATAGGTTTTTCTTCAATGAATTCAGAAAAAATATATCAAATTGCTTTAACCTTAGTACCTAAAGTAGGTGATGTAGCTGCAAAAAAGCTAATTGCTTATTGTGGTGGTGCAGAAGCTATTTTTAAGGAGTCGAGACAATCGTTAATGATGATCCCAGGTATAGGTCCTGCCATTGCAAATTCTATTGTATCACAGGATTTACTTTCTGCTGCTGAATTTGAACTTCGTTTTATGGAGCAAAATGATGTAAAGCCGATCTATTTTATGGATGATGATTATCCCTTTCGATTAAAGCAATGTGTCGATGCTCCTATTATGCTTTATGTAAAGGGAGATGTGAATCTAAACGCCAAGCGGATTGTAAGTATCGTAGGGACCCGTAAAGCAACTGGTTATGGACGAGACTTAACAGATGAAATTGTTAAGGGTTTAAGTCACTTTGATGATTTGCTTATCATTAGTGGTTTGGCCTATGGGATTGATGTAGCCGCTCATAAATCGTGTTTAAAATACGGAGTCCCTACCGTAGGGGTTCTTGCTCACGGATTAGATCGTATTTACCCTCCTTTACATTATCAGATTTCAAATGATATGCAAGTGCATGGAGCATTGGTGTGCGATTTCACCAGTGGAACGAAACCTGATCGTGAAAATTTCCCTAAAAGGAATAGAATTATTGCAGGTTTAGCAGATGCTACTATAGTGATTGAAGCTCGGAAAAAAGGTGGTGCTCTTATTACTGCTGGGATTGCTAATTCCTATAGTCGAGATGTGTTTGCAGTTCCAGGAAGAGTAGGTGATGAAAATTCTGAAGGGTGCAATAATTTAATTCGCAGAAATCAAGCAGCATTAATTCAATCTGCTGCTGATGTTTGCTATTTGATGGCTTGGGATGAAGAATCTGAAAAAAATGCCACTCAACAAGTAGAGCTTTTTGTAGATTTGACTAAAGAAGAGGAAGAATTATTAGGGATTTTGGCTAGCAAAGAAAAATTAACAATCGATTTAATTGCAATGCAGGCAAAATTGACCATCCCAAAGATAATGCAAGTGCTTTTACAGCTTGAGCTTAAGGGCTTAGTGAGAGCCTTGCCGGGTAATCAGTATGCAAAGTCCTAGAAATAGCAGAATTTGATTGCTGGGCAAGAAAAATGTTTTACGTTTGCAACGTATTTAATCTTTTAATCGCTTTATAATGGAGGCAAAGATCCAAGCTTTTATCGACAGTGTAAGAGTTAGAAATGGCAACGAGCCAGAATTCATGCAAGCAGTTACTGAGGTAGCTGAAACTGTAATTCCTTTTATTGCAAAAAATCCGAAGTATAGTAATACTAAGATTTTGGAACGTATGGTAGAACCCGAACGTGTTATCATGTTTCGTGTGCCATGGACTGACAATAAAGGAGAAGTGCAGGTAAATAGAGGATTCCGTATCGAAATGAATAGTGCAATTGGGCCCTACAAAGGTGGCTTGCGTTTTCACCCTTCGGTAAACCTAGGAATCTTAAAATTCTTAGCATTTGAACAAGTCTTTAAAAATAGCCTTACTACATTGCCAATGGGTGGTGGTAAAGGTGGTTCAGACTTTAATCCTAAAGGGAAATCGGACAACGAGGTGATGCGTTTTTGTCAAAGCTTCATGTCGGAATTGTTTAGACATATTGGGCCAAACACAGATATTCCTGCGGGAGATATTGGTGTAGGTGGTCGTGAGATCGGATTTATGTTCGGTCAATATAAGCGTTTAAGAAACGAATTTACAGGTGTACTTACTGGTAAGGGTGCTTCTTGGGGTGGTTCTTTAATTCGTCCTGAAGCTACTGGTTACGGTTGTGTATACTTCGCCGATGAGATGTTGAAGACGAAGTCTGAAACTTTTCACGGTAAAACAGTTGCTATTTCTGGTTCTGGAAATGTAGCTCAATACGCTTTAGAAAAAGTGCTTCACTTAGGTGGTAAAGTGCTTACTGTTTCTGATTCTGGTGGTTTCTTATATGCCCCTCACGGGTTTCATACAGAGAAGTTAGATTATCTGATGGAATTGAAGAATGTGCGTAGAGGTCGTTTGAAAGAAATGGCAGAAGCATTTGATGATGTTGAGTACTTTGAAGGACAAAGAGCTTGGAATTTACCTGTTAATGTAGATGTCGCTCTTCCATGTGCTACTCAAAATGAGTTGGATAAAGAGGATGCAGAGCTTCTTGTAAGTAAAGGATTGTCATTGGTTGCCGAAGGTGCAAATATGCCTACAACTCCAGAAGCTATTGAAGTGTTCCATCATGCAGGTATTGCATTTGCTCCTGGTAAAGCTTCTAATGCAGGTGGTGTTGCCGTTTCTGGTTTAGAGATGTCGCAAAACTCTTTGCGTTATAACTGGACGAGAGAAGAGGTTGATCTTAAGCTGAAGAACATTATGAAAGATATTCACCGAGCTTGTGTGGATTACGGTTCTGATGGTAAAAATATCGACTACGTTAAAGGCGCTAATATTGCAGGTTTCGTAAAAGTTGCCGACGCAATGATGGAACAAGGTGTAGTTTAAATTGTGAATACGAAAACCGATATCGGTTTTGATATAGTAAAAAGCTTCCTTCGGGGAGCTTTTTTTATGGAATGAATAATCTAAGTACTAGCGACCAGATACTAAGTACTATTTCTATCTTTGCTTTTTGTTACAGAAACTTCATGACTTATTCTCTAACAACCAACATCTACTAAAAACAACTACCCGTGTACGGAAATTATAAAGAACATTTACAGACACAGCTTGATGATATTAAATCATCGGGCTTATATAAGAATGAGCGTATTATTGTAACACCTCAAGGTGGTGACATTAAGGTGAGCGATGGGAGCGAAGTAACGAACTTTTGTGCGAACAACTATTTAGGTTTGTCTTCGCATCCGGATGTGATTCAAGCTTCAAAAGACACATTAGATACACACGGTTACGGAATGTCGTCGGTGCGTTTTATTTGTGGTACTCAAGATATTCATAAGCAGTTAGAAGCTAAGATTTCTTCGTTCTTAGGAATGGAAGATACAATTCTATATGCTGCTGCATTCGATGCAAACGGAGGTGTTTTCGAACCTTTGTTTACTGCAGAAGACGCTATTATTTCTGATGAGTTAAACCACGCTTCTATTATAGATGGTGTTCGTTTGTGTAAAGCACAACGCTTCCGTTATAAAAATAGCGATATGGTAGACTTAGAAGCCAAGTTACAAGTGGCACAATCAGCTCGTTATAGAGTAATTGTTACCGATGGAGTGTTCTCTATGGATGGTTATATAGCCAAACTAGATGCTATTTGCGACTTAGCCGATAAGTACAATGCCTTAGTAATGGTGGACGATTCGCATTCTACAGGTTTTGTTGGTAAAACCGGAAGAGGTACGCACGAACACTGTGGAGTAATGGATCGCGTTGATATTATTACGGGTACTTTAGGGAAAGCTTTAGGTGGAGCAATGGGTGGATTTACTGCCGCAAAGAAAGAAATTGTAGACATGTTGCGCCAGCGTTCTCGCCCTTATTTGTTCTCTAATTCTTTAGCGCCTTCTATTGTTGGAGCTGCTAATAAAGTTTTAGACTTACTTTCTTCGTCTACTTTATTAAGAGATAAATTAGAAGGGAACGCAAAGCAATTCCGTGCAGGAATGGAAGCTGCAGGTTTTGATTTGCGCCCAGGAGAGCATGCTATTATTCCTGTAATGTTATATGACGCAGAGTTGTCGCAAAAGTTTGCAGATAAATTATTGGCTGAAGGGATTTATGTAATTGGTTTCTTCTATCCAGTAGTTCCAAAAGGATTGGCACGTATACGCGTTCAGATTTCTGCTGCGCACGAGTCACATCACATCGAAAAAGCAATTGCTGCTTTCACCAAAGTGGGTAAGGAGTTGGGAGTTGTAAAATAGTTGGTAGTTGTTTGTTTTTAGTTGTTGAATGTTTAGTGTTTAACTTCTTTTCTGTCAACGAATAACCTTCAACGAACAACGAATAGTTACATTCAAAAAAGATAATAAGGGCAGGGTTCGTATTTGTAAAATAAATACGTAACTTTGCCCTCCGTTTTTATGGGCAACTTATGCCTAATAAGCAACGGGATTAATTAACCTAAATCAGAAAAAGGTGAATACATTAAGCTACAAAACTGTATCGGCAAACGCTCAAACTGTTCAAAAAGAATGGTTAATGGTGGATGCTGAAGGACAGACGTTGGGGCGTATGGCTTCTAAGGTTGCATTTCTGATCCGTGGTAAGCACAAGCCAAGTTTTACTCCTCACGTAGATTGTGGAGATAACGTGATTGTGATTAACGCAGAGAAGATCGTGTTAACTGGTAACAAATGGGAAGCTAAAGAATACGTTCGTCACACAGGTTATCCTGGTGGACAACGTATCGCTACAGCGAGAGAAGTATTTGAGAAGGATCCAACACGTTTGGTAACAAAAGCGGTTTACGGAATGCTTCCAAAAAACAAATTAGGGTCTGTTTTGAACAAAAATTTACGTGTCTTCGTTGGTGATGTACACGGATTAGATGCTCAAAAGCCAAGACTAATCAACTTAAAAGATATCAAGTAAGATGGAAGTTGTTCACACAATCGGTAGAAGAAAAAAAGCGGTAGCCCGTGTATACCTTACAGAAGGTACTGGTGCTATTGTTATTAATGGGAAAGATGTAAAGGAGTACTTTACAGTTGCCACGCTACAATACAAACTTGAGCAAGCTCAAGCTTTGGCCGGTGTTGAGGGTCAATACGATATTAAAGTAAACGTAGATGGTGGTGGTATCACTGGTCAAGCAGAAGCAATTCGCTTGGGAATCTCACGTGCTTTAGTACAAATAAATCCTGATCACCGTGCAGCCTTAAAACCAGAAGGATTGTTAACTCGTGACCCTAGAATGGTTGAGCGTAAGAAACCAGGACAAAAGAAAGCTCGTAAGAAATTCCAGTTCTCTAAACGTTAATATTGGTTTAGTATCTAAATTGCTAAGACTGCTTTGGCATTACTTAGCAATTGCGAAAACGTAAAAAGAAAGTAAACAGACACAATTAAAATGGCTGAAATTAAAGAACTTTTAGACGCAGGTGTCCACTTTGGACACTTAACGCGCAAATGGAATCCAAATATGGCACCATATATTTTTATGGAGCGCAATGGGATTCACATTCTCGATCTTAATAAAACTGTTGTGAAGCTTGAAGAAGCTACTGAAGCAATGAAAAAGATCGCCCGTTCGGGAAGGAAAATCATGTATGTTGCAACAAAGAAACAAGCGAAAGAAATTGTAGCTAGTGCAGCAAGAGAAGTAAATATGCCTTATATCACTGAGCGTTGGCCTGGTGGTATGTTGACTAACTTCGTAACGATCCGTAAGGCTGTTAAGAAGATGACGACTATCGATAAGATGAAAGTAGATGGTACTTTTATGGTTCTTTCTAAAAGAGAACGTTTACAAATTGATCGTCAGAGAGCGAAATTAGAAAAGACTTTAGGGTCTATTTCTGATATGACTCGTTTGCCTGCAGCTTTATTCATCGTTGATGTAAAGCGTGAAGCTATTGCTATCGCTGAAGCTAAAAAATTAGGAATTCCTACTTTTGCAATGGTGGATACAAATGCAGATCCAGAATTGATAGATTTTGCTATCCCTTCTAATGATGATGCTTCTAAATCAATCACTATTATCCTAAATGCAGTTAACGCTGGTGTTGCTGAAGGTTTAGCTGATAGAAAGAAAGAAAAAGAAGTTCAAGCTGCTGCTAAGAAAGACGAAGAAGCTGCTAAGGAAGAAGCGAAAGAAGTAAAAGAAGTGAAGGCTGATAAAGCTGAATAATTTAAAAGAGTAGCCTTTTTAGGCTACTTCTTTTTTTAACCCTTATTTTCTGTAATTATGAAAATTGCTGCCGCAGACGTAAATAAATTAAGAAAGCAGACAGGTGCCGGAATGATGGACTGCAAGAATGCTCTTGTAGAAGCTGAAGGTAACTTTGAAGCTGCTGTTGATGTCCTTCGTAAGAAAGGTCAGAAAATTGCCGCTAAACGTGCTGATCGTGATGCTGTTGAAGGTGTTGCGCTAACTAAAATCAATGCAGACAGTACAGTAGGTGTTGCTATTGTTTTAGCTTGTGAAACTGATTTCGTAGCTATTAATGATACGTTTAAAACTTTAGCTGCTCAATTTGCTGATATCGCTTTAGGCCAGTCGTCAAAAGATGCTTTTTTAGCTGCTGATTTTGATGGAATGACTGTTGCTGAGAAATTAACTGAGCAAACAGGAGTTATCGGTGAAAAGATTGAAATTAAAGGATTCGAAAGATTAGAAGCTAACTTTGTTGGTTCTTATACTCACGGATCTAAAATTGCAGTTTTAGTTGGTTTAGATAATGTTGTTGATAATGCTGATGTATTAGCAAAAGACTTATCAATGCAAGTTGCTTCTATGGGAGCTTCAACATTATCTTACAAAGATCTTGATGCTGCTTTTGTAGCTTCAGAAACTGAAGCAAGAATTGCTGTAATTGAAAAAGACAATATTGAGTTAGCACGTTTAGGTAAAACACTTAAAAATGTACCTCAGTATATTTCAATGTCTCAATTATCTGATGCAGTAATTGCAGAGGCGAAAACAGCTATCGAAGCTCAATTAGAATCTGAAGGTAAGCCAGAGAAAATCTGGGACAAAATTGTTCCTGGAAAAGTATCTCGCTTTATTGCTGATAATACAACACTTGATCACGAGATGTGTCTTTTAGATCAAGACTTTATCAAAGATGAAAAGAAAAATGTTGCTGCATACATCGCTACTTATGGTGAGGTTGCTGTAGCTGATTTTAAAAGAGTAGCTTTAGGTTAAGCTTTTAAAATATAGAATTAAAAAACCACTCTTTTAGAGTGGTTTTTTTGTGTTCAAAATTTATGAAAATCTCAGTTTTTACTTAAACTGATTTATCTATCTTTGAAAACCTATTCATAACTATGAAATACAAAAGAATACTTCTAAAGCTAAGTGGCGAAGCCTTAATGGGCGATGGTCAATACGGGATTTCACCAGAGAAAATTGCAGAATACGCAAGAGATATTCAAACGATTGTTGATTTAGGTTGCGAAGTCGCAATTGTAATTGGCGGTGGGAATATTTTCCGTGGTGTGCAAGCTGCAAATAGTGGTATGGATCGTGTTCAAGGAGATTATATGGGGATGTTAGCAACCGTGATTAACGGATTAGCACTTCAATCTTCTTTAGAGAACATCGATGTAAATACACGTTTGATGTCTGCCATAAAAATGGATGAAATTGCTGAACCATTTATCCGTCGTAGAGCTGTTCGCCATCTTCAAAAAGGAAGAGTAGTGATTTTCTCTGCTGGAACAGGAAATCCTTATTTTACCACAGATACTGCTGCAACTTTAAGAGCGATTGAAGTGGAAGCTGATGTGATACTAAAAGGAACACGTGTAGATGGTATTTATACTGCTGACCCTGAAAAGGATCCTACAGCAACAAAATATGATACAATTACATTTGACGAAGTATACCAAAAAGGTTTAAATGTGATGGATATGACAGCTTTTACCTTATGTAATGAAAATAAGTTACCAATTATGGTGTTTAATATGAACACCCCAGGAAACTTGTTAAATGCAGTGAAAGGAAAAGAAATTGGTACATTGGTAAACTTTTAAGTATAGTTTAAAGATTTTGTTATGAACGAAGAAGTACAATTTTGCTTAGATAGCGCCGGTGAGAGTATGGACAAATCAATTGTTCATTTTGAAGCTGAATTATTGAAGATTAGAGCAGGTAGAGCTAACCCACAGATGCTGTCTGGGGTTATGGTAGATTACTATGGTTCTATGACTGCCTTGCCGCAAGTAGCAAATGTTGGTACTCCTGATGCGCGTACACTAACTGTACAGCCGTGGGAAAAGGGAATGCTTGCTGAGTTAAATAAAGCAATTATAAACTCAAACCTAGGTTTTAGTCCAATGGACAATGGTGAGATGCTGATCATAAACATTCCACCCTTAACTGAAGAACGTCGTGTTGAATTGGCAAAACGTTCAAAAGGAGAAGGTGAGAATTGTAAAGTTTCTATCCGTTCTGCTCGTAAAGATGCAAATGATGAGATTAAAAAATTAGGTAAAGATGGTTTGGCTGAGGATGTAGTGAAAGATTCTGAAGCTTCAATACAAAAACTTACAGATACCTATATTGCTAAAGTTGAGGCGATCTTAAAAGAGAAAGAAGCCGAAATTATGAAGGTCTAATTTAAAGCAAGCCCTAGGCTTGCTTTTTTTATTTAAATCAACAATAGATTTTAAATTATATGTGGGCACGCATTTCTCGATTTATTCTTCGATATAAATTATTCTTACTTCTTTTTTTGGTGGTGGCTACCTTTTTTATGGCCAACAAGGCAAAACAGGTTTTATACTCATATGAGTTTATGCCCTTACTTCCTACAGATGATCCTGTGTATGTTGAGTACCAAGATTTTTTAAGTCGTTTTGGACAAGAAGGGAATGTAATGGTTGTAGGGTTTCAAACGGATTCCTTATTCCAACTTGAAAATTATAATGCACTTTTTGATTTATGTCAGAATCTTGAAGATGTTGAAGGTGTAGAACAAGTAGTTTCACTTCTCCAGGCTTATAATATGAAGAAGAATGAGCTGACAAAATCTTTTGAGTTCAATCCAGTTAGCACTAAGAATTTAAAAACTCAGTTTGAAATTGAAGATGTAAAACAAGAGCTAGAATCATTGCCCTTTTACAAAAAGCTGTTTTACAATGAAAAGAGTAATGCTTATTTGATGGCAATAACTCTTGATAAAAAATTGTTAAATTCTGAAGAAAGAATCCCATTAATTCAGTCGATAGAAGACCTTATTAATCCCTTTGCTCAGTATATCAATGTTGATGTACACTATTCAGGCTTACCCTATATAAGAACTAAGAGTACTGTAAAAACTAAGGCAGAAGTTGAGATGTTTATTTTCTTAGCGATGGGTGTTACGGCTCTGATTATGTTGCTTTTCTTCCGTTCCTTCTCAGCCATGTTCTATTCAATGCTTGTGGTAGGTGTAGGAGTAATATGGGCAATAGGAACCATTGCTCTATTAGGTTTTAAAATCACAATTCTTACTGCATTAATTCCTCCATTAATAATTGTAATTGGAATCCCTAATTGTATTTTCTTGCTAAACAAATATCACAACGAATTTAAACAGCACGGTAATAAGGTAAAAGCTTTAAGTAGAGTGATACAAAAAGTAGGGAATGCCACTTTTATGACAAACGCTACTACGGCAGCAGGTTTTGCTACTTTCGTAATTACACAAACACAGGTTTTAGTTGAGTTTGGTATTGTAGCTTCTATCAATATTTTACTAGTCTTTTTCATATCCCTTATTATAATCCCATCTATCTATAGTTTCTTACCAGCACCTAAAGATCGTCATTTATCTCATCTAGAAAGAACCTGGATGAATAAATTAACTCAGTGGATGGAGCATGTAGTTTTAAATCATAGAACGAAAGTTTATATTACTACTGGCTGCTTGTTAGTGGTTGCTTTTTATGGTGTTTCTAAAATCCAAACTACAGGTAATATTGTAGATGACATTCCTAAAGACGATCCGATTTCAATTGATCTTCAGTTTTTCGAAGAAAATTTTGCAGGTGTGATGCCTTTTGAAATTATGGTAGATACCCATAAGAAAAATGGTGTTAGCAAATCATCTACCTTAAGAAGGATAGAAAAGTTAGAAAACCTTTTGGATGGGTATCCGGAGATTTCTAGTGTTACCTCAGTCGTAGACCTAGCTAAGTTTTCGAAGCAAGCCTATTATAATGGGAATCCAGATTACTATACTCTACCAACTTCGCAAGAAAAAAGTTTTATTCTGAAATACGCTAAGAACTCAGTTGGTGGGAATTCTAGTTTGTTTGATAGTTTTGTCGATAGTACTAAAACTGTAGCGAGAATATCGGCTAGAATGAAGGATATTGGGACCAAAGAAATGCGTGCTCTAAGAGATTCTATTCAGCCAAAAATTGACGCGATTTTCAATCCTGAAAAATATGATGTAGCCATAACCGGGACTAGTGTTCTTTTTCTTGAGGGTACAACATATCTAGTAAAGAATCTATTTAGTAGTCTTTTGTTAGCAATTGGGTTAATTGCCATATTAATGGCTTGGATGTTCTCATCTTCTCGAATGGTTGTTGTCTCATTATTACCTAACCTAATTCCCTTAGTACTCACAGGAGCGTTAATGGGCTACTTTGGCATCTCTATTAAGCCTTCAACAATTCTAGTTTTCAGTATTGCTTTTGGGATCTCTATTGATGATACCATTCATTTCTTGGCAAAATACCGTCAAGAGTTAAAAGCAAATAATTGGCATATTCGTATAGCAGTAATTAACGCTCTAAGAGAAACTGGTGTAAGTATGTTCTATACATCAATTGTTCTCTTCTTTGGTTTTTCTATATTTATAGCTTCGGAGTTTGGAGGTACAGTTGCATTAGGCTTACTTGTATCTGTAACGCTCTTATTTGCTATGATGGCTAACTTACTCCTTTTGCCATCGCTGTTATTGTCTTTAGAACGTATTATTACTACACGTTCATTTAGAGAGCCATTAATAGATATTTTAGATGAAGAAGAAGATATAGAGCTAGAAGCATTAACCATAAGAAAAAAGAAATAAGATGAAAGGGATCATATTGGCTGGTGGCTCAGGAACACGTTTACATCCACTTACTTTATCAGTAAGCAAGCAGTTAATGCCGGTTTACGATAAGCCTATGATTTATTATCCACTATCGACTTTATTACAGGCGGGAATTTCAGAAATATTGATTATCTCAACGCCTCACGATATACCTGCTTTTAAAAAATTATTGGGTGATGGTTCTCAATTGGGATGTCGATTTGAATACGCAGTACAAGTAGTTCCTAATGGTTTAGCACAAGCATTTGTTATTGGCGAAGAGTTTATTGGCGATGATGATGTAGCTTTAATTTTAGGAGATAACATCTTTTATGGTTCTGGAATGTCTACTCTATTAAAGCAACATAACAAACCTAAAGGTGGGGTGATATTTGCTTATCACGTAGCCGATCCTGAGCGTTACGGGGTTGTAGAGTTTGATTCAAGTCTTAAGGCAGTTTCTATTGAGGAAAAGCCCGAAAATCCTAAATCGAATTACGCGGTTCCAGGTTTATATTTCTATGATAATGATGTGGTAGGGATTGCGAAATCGTTAGAACCTTCGGCACGTGGAGAATATGAAATTACAGATATTAATAAAGAATACTTGCGTAGAGGGAAGCTTCAAGTGGGAATGCTAGATAGAGGTACTGCTTGGTTAGATACAGGTACTTTTGCTTCTTTAATGCAAGCCGGTCAGTTTGTACAAGTTTTGGAAGAAAGACAAGGGTTGAAAGTGGGTTGTATAGAAGAAAATGCTTACCGTGCAGGATTTATAAATGCACAACAACTGAAAGACATAGCGCAGCCTCTATTGAAAAGTGGCTACGGAAAATATTTGATGAAACTAGATGAATAACTTAAAGTCGATCGCAGAATTACAAGGGTTTTTAAACCTTGCTATCGAAAAAACATCTTTTCAGGCAGAGCCTGCCGAATTGTACGAGCCTATTTCTTATATCCTTAGTTTAGGAGGTAAACGCTTAAGACCAGCTTTGGTTTTAATGTCTGCCGATATGTATGGCTATGACTTGGTTAAAGCCTTGCCTCAAGCCATAGGAATAGAATTGTTTCACAATTTCACCTTGATGCACGACGATATTATGGACGATGCGCCGCTACGTAGAGGAAAGATTACTGTACACGAGAAGTGGGATGCGAATATTGGTATCCTATCGGGAGATGCCCTTTTTGTGAAAGCTTATCAATCTATAGTGAAAGCAGATCCAAAGCATTTACCTGCTTTAATGGATTTGTTTAATCAAACGGCATTAGAAGTCTGCGAAGGTCAGCAGTACGACATGAATTTCGAAACTCAAGAGGATGTTTCGATGCCTTCGTATTTGAAAATGATCAAGTTTAAAACTGCTGTTTTATTGGCTTGTGCTCTAAAAAGTGGCGCTTTAGTAGCTGCCGCATCAGAGGAAGATCAACAAAACTTATACGATTTTGGCATCCACATAGGTTTGGCTTTTCAGCTGATGGACGATATACTAGATGTATACGGAGATCAAAAAGATTTTGGAAAGCAAATTGCTGGAGACATCTTATGCAACAAGAAAGCCTGTTTGTATATAAAGGCTTATGAAAAAGCCAATGATGACCAACGAAAAGTATTAGATCACTTTTTTGCACATCAAGATTTTGATCCACAAGAGAAGATTGATAAGGTGATGGAGGTTTATGCAGAGCTTGAAGTTCGTGATGCTTGTCGAGAAATGATGGATGAGCATTATACTTTAGCGATGAATCATTTAAATGCATTGAGTGTGAGTGAGGAACGAAAGTCTACACTTGTACAGTTCTCCGAAATGCTGATGGTGCGTGTGAACTAATGAATTTCGAGCTTCAAAATATTGAAGACTATACCCGAGACTTAACTTGGATGTTAAAGGCTTTGGAGCAATTAGAAAAAGAGTTTCAAGTTGAAAATTGGACTTTTATAAAACCCATACAGCCCGAAACAGCTTTTGAGGAAATTATGCTTCAGCTGCATCCAAAATTGAAGGAGTTAATAGAGCAAAGAGGAGATTTATATTGTAAGCAATTACTCTACACAATCGATGTTTCGGAAAGTCAATTAGCCAAAGCCATTGCTTTAGAGCTCGATACTGACTTCTCTGAAGTTCTTACAAAGCTCATTATTAGGCGATGCCTACAGAAAGTATTGATTAGAAACTATTATAAAAGCCCCGAAAAAGACGCCTTGGGCAACAGCTTAGAAGAATAAATTATTTATTTTTGCTGTGAATTTTTGCGTTTAAGAAAACGATGGACAATTACTCATTTTTAGGGGCAGCGAATACTGCTTTTTTTGAGGAGATCTACGAACAGTATCTCAAAGAGCCCGATTCGGTAGAATCGAGCTGGAGAAGTTTCTTTCAAGGTTACGACTTTGCAAATGAATCTTACTCCGAAGAAGAGCTCGAAGCTCAATTACCCGATTCTTTCAAAAAAGAGTTTAAGGTAATTAATCTGATTAATGCTTACCGTCAGCGTGGGCACCTTTTCACAAAGACTAATCCTGTTAGAGATAGAAGAGATTATAATCCGAAGCTAGAGTTAAAGAGTTTCGAATTATCTGATGCCGACTTAGAAACCGTCTTTCAGGCAGGTACACAGTGTGGGATTGGAGCTTCATCTTTAAAGAATATTGTAGCACACCTTAAAAAAGTGTACTGCCAGTCTATAGGTGTTGAGTATATGTACATTCGCGACCCAAAAGAAAGAGATTGGATTCAAAATTACATTCACCAAAATGACAATCAAGCGAAATTCAGTCTTGATCAGAAAAAACAAATCTTAAAAAAGCTGAACGAAGCAGTCGCTTTCGAAAGCTTTTTACATACCAAATACGTAGGGCAAAAACGTTTCTCTCTCGAAGGAGCTGAGGCACTTATTCCGGCACTTGATGCTTTGGTAGAATACGGTTCTACCATAAACATCAAAGAATTTGTAATCGGTATGGCTCACCGTGGTCGCCTAAATGTATTGGCGAACATATTTAAAAAGCCTTATAAACAAGTCTTTAAAGAATTTGAAGGTAAAGGTTATGAAGATGAAGAGTTCGATGGTGATGTAAAATACCACTTGGGTTACTCTTACGATGTAACTACCGATGCAGGAAAAGATGTGAGCATGTGTTTGGTTCCAAATCCATCACATCTTGAAACTGTTGGTGCGGTAATGCAGGGTATTTCCAGAGCCAAGATCAACCACAAATACGAAGGCGATAATTCTAAGCTTTTGCCAATTATCATTCACGGTGATGCTGCAGTAGCAGGACAAGGTCTTGTTTTCGAAATTGTACAAATGGCACAATTACCTGCTTATAAAACAGGAGGTAGTATTCATATTGTTATTAATAATCAAGTTGGTTTTACCACCAACTACCTCGACGCTCGTTCGAGTGTTTATTGTACCGATGTTGCTAAAACAACTTTGTGTCCGGTATTACACGTAAATGGAGACGATGTTGAAGCTGTAGTTCACGCTATGAATTTTTCTGCGGCTTACCGTCAGCAATACAAGAAAGATGTTTTCATCGATTTACTTTGTTACCGCCGATACGGACATAACGAAGGAGATGAACCTCGTTTTACACAACCTAAATTATACCAAGCGATATCTAAGCACCCTAACCCTCGTGAGATCTACAACCAAAAGTTGATGGCTCAAGGAGTGATAGAGTCAAATATTGTGAAAGAAATGGCTTCGCAGTTTAAAAACTTACTCGAAGTAGATTTAGGAGAAGCACGTAAAGAAGAGACTACGAGCATAACTCGTTTTATGGAGAAAGAATGGGCGCATATCAAAAAGTCCCAAGCTTTAGATTTTGAAAGCTCTCCAGAAACAGGTGTTTCTCGTACTGAATTAGCAAAGATTGCTCAGGCGCTTTATACCGCTCCAGAAGGGCATCAGTTTTATAAAAAGGCTTTACGCCTTATTAAGGAACGCGAAAAAATGTTCAAGGACACCAATCGCATAGATTGGGGTATGGCCGAGCTTCTTGCCTATGGATCACTATTGATCGAAGGGAAGGAAGTACGAATGACGGGTCAGGATGTTGAACGTGGAACTTTCTCTCATCGTCATGCAATACTGAGAGATGTAGAGTCTGAAGAACGCGTAAACCTATTGAATCATATTGGAGAAGGTCAAGGTAAATTCGAGATTTATAACTCACTTTTATCTGAGTATGCTGTATTAGGTTTCGACTACGGTTATGCCATGGCTACGCCTGATGTATTGACGATTTGGGAAGCTCAGTTTGGAGACTTCTCTAATGGTGCTCAAATCCTTATCGATCAATATTTATCGGCTGCCGAAGATAAGTGGGAAATCTACAACTCATTGGTAATGCTTTTACCTCACGGTTACGAAGGACAAGGAGCAGAGCATTCGAGTGCGCGTTTAGAACGTTACTTACAGTTGTGTGGACAGTACAATATGCAAGTAGCAAATGCAACGACACCGGCTAACTTCTTCCACTTAATGCGTCGTCAGTTGCACAGAGATTTCCGTAAACCTTTAGTGGTGATGAGCCCTAAGAGTTTATTGCGTAGTGCACATTGTTTATCTACAGTTGAAGAATTGGTAGAAGGTAGATTCCAAGAGGTAATAGACGATGTGAGTGCAGAAGCAGCGAAAGTGAAAAAGCTCGTATTTTGTTCTGGTAAATTGTATTACGAATTACTCGAAGAAAAAGAAAATCGCAATGCGGTTGATGTGGCTTTAGTACGTTTGGAACAATTGTATCCATTCCCTAAAACGCAGTTAGAGGCTATTGTGAGCAAATATGCGAATGCTGATACTTATGTATGGGCACAAGAAGAACCTGAAAATATGGGAGCTTGGGGCTTTATACTTAGACACTGGCGAGAATTACCACTTCAAGTGGTAGCTCGTAGTGCGAGTGCTACTCCTGCCTCTGGATCTTCTAAGCGTTCTGCTCGTCGTCAGCGTGCAGTGATAGAAGGCGTATTTGAATTGTAAAAAAGAAATTAAGAAGTCAAAAATACACAGCTATGATCGTTGAAATGAATGTTCCATCTCCTGGTGAATCTATCTCTGAAGTAGAGATTGCAACTTGGTTAGTAGCCGACGGAGACTACGTTGAAAAAGATCAAGAGATCTGCGAAATCGATTCTGATAAAGCAACCCTAACATTGGCGGCTGAGGAAAGTGGTGCAATCTCAATTAAAGTTGAAGAAGGTGAAACTGTAGCTATCGGTGATGTAGTATGTACTATTGATACTGCAGTAGAAGGGACCGCTTCTGCATCTGCTTCTAAATCTGAAGCACCCGCTTCTGCACCTGCAAGTGTCGCTAAAGTAAGCGCTACAGAAACTACTTATGCAACAGGAACTCCATCGCCTGCAGCACGCAAGATGATGGCCGAACAAGGTGTTGAAATCGCACAAGGTTCTGGTAAAGGAGGTCGTATTACGAAGGAAGACGTAGTAAAAGCAAAAACAGCTATGGGTAACGGTCCTGGTCCTCGTGGAACAGAACGTAAGAAAATGTCGGTACTTCGTAGAAAAGTTGCAGAGCGTTTGGTTTCTGTGAAGAACGAAACAGCAATGCTAACTACGTTCAACGAGGTAGACATGAAACCTATCATGGATCTTCGTAAAGTATATAAAGAAGATTTTAAAGAGAAGTTTGGTGTTGGTTTAGGCTTTATGTCATTTTTTACTAAAGCTGTGACCAGAGCGCTAAAATTGTTCCCTGATGTAAATGCAATGATCGATGGTAAAGAAGTTATTTACCACGAATATGCAGATATCTCTATTGCGGTAAGTTCACCAAAAGGATTAATGGTTCCTGTGGTTCGCAATGCCGAATTATTAGACTTTGCAGGTGTAGAATCTGAAATCAAACGTTTGGCTATTAAAGCGCGCGATGGTAAGATTAGTATGGATGATATGCTAGGGGGTACTTTTACTATTACCAACGGTGGTGTATTTGGTTCTATGTTGTCTACGCCAATTATCAATCCTCCACAATCTGCTATTTTAGGAATGCACAATATTGTTGAGCGCGCTATGGTAGTAGATGGAGAAATTGTTATTCGTCCTATTATGTATGTAGCTCTTTCTTACGATCACCGTATTATTGATGGTCGTGAGTCGGTTGGTTTCTTATGTGCTGTAAAAGAAGCGCTTGAAAATCCTGCTGAGTTTTTACTTGGCGGAGACGATAAGGTAAAAGAAAATTTAGGACTTTAAGACTGTAAATTATAAGTCAAAGCCTCCTCCGAGAAATCGGAGGAGGCTTTTGTATTCAATACATACTGTAATATTGTTGTATTGAGAGGTATAGTGATTAAGTGATTGATATTGAGTTGTTTAAATTTGAATTGTTAACATTCATTTAACACCCCGTTAACATTGTTCTTAGAAGAATAGCACTACATTTGCCCTGAATTTTTAGCCCCTTGAACTATGATACCAAGAATAAGATTTCAGAATAAAGAACAAGCTCCATTTGTAAAAGAGCTAAGAAAACGTGTAAATGGTTATTTCAAAGAGAATAATATCTCAAGAAACGCAAACCGTCATATGGTTGTAAAGTCCATTTCTATGTTTTTAATCTACCTTATACCTTATGCATTAGTGTATACAGGAATCCTTTCGGGAGTCTGGGCATTATTGTTAGCCGTAGTAATGGGATTAGGTATGGCTGGTATTGGTATGTCGGTTATGCACGATGCAAACCACGGAGCTTATTCTTCAAATCCAAAAGTGAATAACTTAATTGGTATTTGTATTCACCTTATTGGTGGTGATGTATACAACTGGAAAGTTCAACACAATATTCTTCACCATACGTATACCAATATTGATGGTTTGGATGGTGATATTGATCAAGACCCTCTTCTAAGACTTTCTTCAGAACAAAAATGGGGAAAAGGTCATAAGTTTCAACACATTTACGCTTTCTTCTTATACACACTAGGAACACTATTGTGGTCTGTCTTGGATTTTGTGCAATACAGAAGGTTTACCAAGATGGGCTTGAGCCCAGAAGGGAAACTTGACAAGGCAAAGCAGTTTAGAAAATTACTTGTTTATAAAGTTGGGTACTGGGCTTTTATCTGGGCTTTACCTATGCTATTTTCTCCTTTTGCTTGGTGGCAAATCCTTTTAGGATGGTTGATCATGAATATGGTTGCCGGTTTTATCTTAACGGTAACTTTCCAATTGGCACACGTAGTTGAAGGTGTTTCTTTCCCAGTACCAACAGATGAAGGTAAGGTTGAGAACGAATGGATGATTCACCAATTGAAAACAACTGCAAACTTTGCGAAACATTCTAAGTTGGTGACTTGGTACGTTGGAGGATTGAATTTCCAAATTGAACATCACTTGTTTCCGAACATTTGTCATGTACACTACAAGAAAATATCAGATATTGTAAAAGCTACTGCAGCCGAATACGATATTTTTTACAACGATAAAAAAACTTATTTTGGTGCAGTACGCTCACATTATAAGATGTTGAAGGAGCTTGGAACTAAACCTGTATTAGCTAAATAATTTAGCATTTCATAAAATATTTAAATGCCACTTTATTAAGGGGCATTTTTTTTGTCTAAAAGATTCGATAACTATTTCTTTGTTTCAGAGAGTTAACTCATTATCAATCATACTTGTCAAATGTCAAAATCCATATTTTACATTCTTACCTTTATTTTTCCACTAAACATACTAGCGGTTAGTCCGATTGAAACTGATAGTGTGAAATTATGGAATTATGAAGGGAGTACTGCATTAAATTTTTCACAAGTTAGCTTTACACATTGGGCTGCTGGTGGGCAATCTTCTATATCAGCTACAGGATTAGTGAAATTTACTTTCAGTTATAAAGACTCAATTAATGTGTGGGATAATAGTATCGACATGGCGTATGGAGTAATTAGACAGGGTAATGTGGGTAGTCTTGCAAAGAGTGATGATAGAATAGAATTAAACTCATCTTATGGGTGGTCTGCTTTTAAGAAGTGGTATTATAACATGAGCTTAAATTTAAAGTCACAAGCTGCAGCGGGTTATAAAACGCCTGCGGATACGTTAATGATTTCTGATTTTTTATCCCCAGCTTATCTTACTTTATCTATAGGGATGAGCCATAATAATACAGAGAGTGGTTTTGGTTTTCAAGTGCTTCCTTTGAGTGGGAAGATAACTTATGTGAACAATCAATCATTAGCAAATACGGGAGCCTTTGGGGTAGATGAGGCATTGTTTGATAATGAAGGTAATCTGTTGCAATCTAGCTCACGTAAAAGGTCTGAGTTTGGTGGAAGTATGAAGTTTCAGTATAAAAACGAAATCTGGGACAATGTGAGTTTAGATACAAAAGCTACTTTATTTTCCAATTACAAAGACAAAGCATCTAGTATTGACGTGGATTGGCAGTTACTCGTTTTGATGAAAATCAACAAATACCTAACGGCTAACATTAACTCTCACCTTATTTATGATGAGGATGTTGATATCGCATTGGATTTAGACAATGATGGTGAATTTGAAAGTTCGGGTCCTAGAGTACAGTTTAAAGAGCTGTTTGGTTTAGGATTGAGTTATTCATTTTAGGAAATATGTGAATGGTGAATTTTTCATGAAGCATAGATAGGAGTTTAAATTTTCTAACTTACTACTTACCACTTTTAGCACTCCGAAATCATCTTTAGATGATGCAATGCTGTTTCTACTTCACTCGCCTTTTCAAATACTAAGCTCAACTTATTGTTTCGCTCTTTCATCTGGCATGCTTTAGGGTTTGCTTGAATGTATTTTAATACATGGCTAAATTGTTCAGATTCAAAAAATGAAGATTGTGGATTAGCTACGAAGTACGCAATCATTTTATTCGCTTTTAAGACAATCTTTTCGAAGCCTAACTCTTTTGCCATCCATCGTAAACGTATAGAGAAGAAAAGCTTTTCTACTGGTGGCGGAATAGGGCCAAAACGGTCAGTTATTTGTTCTTCAAAAATGGCTAGCTCTTCTGCATTTTCTATGTTGTTGAGGTTTTTGTAGAGTTGCAAGCGTTCAGAAATAGAATTCACATAATTATCTGGAATCAAGATTTCCATGTCAGTGTCTATCTGACATTCATCTACAAAGAAGGAGTCTGAATCATCTTTTACATACAGATCTTTAAATTCTGTTTCCTTTAATTCCTTCACGGCCTCGTTAAGAATCTTTTGATACATTTCAAATCCTATATCCGAAATGAAACCAGATTGCTCAGCTCCTAAAATATCACCAGCACCACGAATTTCTAAATCGCGCATAGCGATGTTGAAACCAGCTCCTAAGTCTGAATGTTGTTCTAAAGCTTGAATACGCTTTCGACCTTCTTCGCTCATGCTGATTCGAGGAGGAGTAATGAGGTAGCAGAAAGCTTTTTTGTTAGATCGCCCTACACGTCCACGCATTTGGTGTAAGTCGCTTAAACCAAAGTTTTGAGCATTATTGATCAGTATGGTGTTTGCATTAGGAATGTCCAAACCACTTTCGATAATTGTAGTAGAAACCAATAAGTCGAATTCGCCTTCGATGAAATCCATCATCAGACGTTCTAATTTAGGTCCTTCCATTTGTCCGTGTCCAATACCTACTTTTACATCTGGACAAAGACGCTGAACCATTCCAGCGACCTCTTTAATGTTTTCTATTCTGTTGTGAATAAAGAATACTTGTCCACCTCTAGAAACTTCGTATTGTATGGCGTCTCTAATAGTCTCCTCATTAAAGCCAATATTTTGTGTTTGTACAGGTTGTCTGTTTGGCGGTGCAGTTTTTATGGTCGACAAATCCCTTGCTGCCATTAAAGAAAACTGAAGTGTACGAGGAATCGGTGTTGCAGTTAGGGTAAGGGTATCTACATTAGCCTTAATGGTCTTAAGCTTGTCTTTTACACCCACTCCAAATTTTTGTTCTTCATCAATTATAAGTAGACCTAGGTCTAAGAATTTAACATCCTTTCCAACAATTCTATGCGTACCTATAATGATGTCTACTTTTCCATCTGCCAAATTTTGTAAGGTTTCTTTTTGTTGTTTGGCAGTTTTAAATCGATTGATATAATCTACAGTTACAGGGAAATCTTTTAAACGCTTTCTGAAGGTTTTGTAATGTTGTAAAGCAAGAATGGTGGTAGGGACCAGAATGGCAACTTGTTTGTTGTCACAAACTGCTTTAAAGGCTGCGCGTATCGCAATCTCTGTTTTTCCAAAACCAACATCACCACAAACCAATCGATCCATAGGTGTGCTGGATTCCATATCCTTCTTTACGGCTTGTGTCGTTTTAAGCTGATCTGGTGTGTCTTCGTAGATGAAGCTTGCCTCTAATTCGTATTGTAAAAAGTTATCAGGGCTAAAAGTAAATCCCTTCACAGTTTTACGCTTCGCATACAATTCAATTAAATCGTAAGCAATGGTTTTAATTTTTGTCTTGGTCTTTTGCTTTGTTTTTGCCCATTGTGGCGATCCTAGTTGATGTATTTTCGGAGCCTTGCCTTCCTTACCATTGAACTTGCTTATTTTATGTAACGAGTGAATACTTACATACAATAAGTCGTTATTGCGATAAATAAGTTTTATCGCTTCTTGCTTTTTCCCTTGGACATCTATCTTTTGCAATCCCCCAAATTTCCCTACACCGTGATCGATATGGGTTACAAAATCACCTATGTCTAGATTAGTGATTTCATCTAGGGTAATCGTTTTTTTGTATTGCTGTGCCGACTTTAATTTAAACTTGTGATAACGCTCAAATAACTGATGGTCGGTATAGCAAAGAATTTTGTTCTCGTGGTCTATAAAACCTTCGTGAATAGGAAGGAGCATTGTGCTGTATTTAAAGTTCTCGTCAATTTTTTCGAAGATATTATGAAAGCGCTCTTCTTGTTTTTGAGAGGAACATAAAATTAGATTTTCATAACCTTCTTTCGTTTTTTCATTAAAGTGTTCGATGATTAAATCGAATTGTTTGTTGAAACTCGGCTGGAATGAAGTACTAAAATCAATGTTAGTGATGCCGTCTATTTTTTGTTCTCCAAAAGATATTTTATGAAAGTGTTTAGTCGCCTTTTTAAATACTTTGGAGTTGATAAAAAGCTCATCGGGTTTAATGTGCTTTATTTCACCATCTATATTTTCGTAGGCATCGTACGCTTTTAAGTAAAGTTTATCGAGTTGGGCTTCACAAAGTTCTTGGTCTTTAATCCAAATACTCGCAGTATCTCCTAAGTATTCCATGAAAGGTACTCTATTCTCAATCATCTCTTTGTTTTCCACATTGGGAATGATGTTGAGTTTCTTTACTTCCAGAATAGATAACTGTGTATTGATATTAAAGCTTCTAATACTCTCCACTTCGTCACCAAAGAACTCTATGCGATAGGGGTGTTCACTCGAAAATGAAAAGACATCAACAATACCACCTCTGATCGAAAATTGCCCGGGTTCTACAACAAAATCGGCATATTCAAATCCGTATTCGAAAAGTGTTTCATTTAAAAAATCAACACCGATTTCTTCTCCAACCGTAAGTTTAAGCGTATTTTTAGTCAGCTCTCTTTTTTTAATTACCTTTTCAAAAATTGCATCTGGATAGGTGACAATACAAGAAGGTTTTCTTCGTGAACTTAATCTATTTAACACCTCAGCTCTCATTAATACATTCGCATTGTCCGTTTCTTCAATTTGATACGGACGGCGATACGAACCAGGGTAGAAAAGAAGCTCTTTTTCTGGAATCAGCTGTTCTAAGTCGTTGTGGAAATATGCAGCTTCTTCTTTATCGTTTAGTATGAAGATAAATGCTTGTTCGGATTCGTTGAAACATGTTGCTCCAACAATGGTAGCAGCAGAACCCGTAACTCCACTTAAATGAATTGATTTGTTACTGGCTAATTGTGCCAAGACATTTTTGTCTTGAATGCTTTTTAAATAACCATTTAACAGTTCACTTTTCTTCATAGCCTTAATAGCTTAACCCCAATCAGAATCCTGACCGGGGTATATTTTAACTTCTCTAAATCATTTTACTATCTCCTGAATTCTTTAACTCAAGAAACTCAATACCTTCTTCATCATCTCTTTAGAGCCTGTAAAGAAAGGTGTGCGTTGGTGTATGTCTGAAGCCTTAATATCGAGTAATCGTTCTGTACCCCATGTAGCTACCCCGCCAGCTTGCTCAGCAATCATAGCGATAGGATTACATTCGTAAAGTAAACGCAGTCTACCTTTTGGAGCATCTGCTGTTGCTGGATAGATGAAAACTCCTCCTTTTAACATGTTGCGGTGAAAGTCGGCAACTAACGAGCCCATAAAGCGAGCAGTGTGAGTACGTTTCCCATCAGAGTTTAACTCTTTACAATACGTTACGTAGTCTTGAATTCCCTTTTCAACAGAATTGTAATTCCCTTCGTTAATCGAGAATATGTTTCCTGTTTGAGGCGTTTTTATTGAGGCATTCGAAAGTGCGAATACTTCTGGTTTAGCATCAAAGGTAAAAGCGTGAACACCACTTCCACAAGTATAAACTAAAACAGTAGATGTGCCGTAAAGTACATAACCTGCTAATATTTGCTCGTGTCCGTAACGATTGAATTCTTCTGCCTTTGGAGTGCCTTTTTCAGTTCTTTTAAACACCGAAAATATAGTACCTACAGATATGTTTACATCAATATTTGAAGAACCATCTAAAGGGTCGGTTGCAAAAAGGTATTCTCCAGTATCGTTTAAAGTAATGATTTCTTCATCTTCTTCACTTGCAATTGCGGCAATATGTCCACATTCATTAAGTGCATCGATAAATTGATCATTCGCATAAAGGTCAAGTTTTTGGACTTGCTCTCCTTGTACGTTTTCACTTCCTACTGCTCCTAATATGTCTACTAATCCAGCTCTGTTAATGGTATGGTGAACCGTTTTTGAAGCCTTCTCAACAGCATTTAAAATCGCTAGCATCACTTGAGGATTCTCTCCATGCAAGTTTGTATTTTCTTCTACAAATTGATTTAAAAGCACTAAGTTTTCTTTACTCATGATAGGTTTTGATACTTATTCAAATTTAAAACACATTCCCATTCGTGCACTTAAAAAAAAGTCTGCATCGTTATTTGATATTTTTAAGTCTAATTCGTCGGTGTAAAAGTAGTTAATATCTCCTGTACACATCACTCCTAAATTGTCAGAAATGAAATAAGAAAACTCTAAAGAGCCAGGGATGATTAATGCTTCTACATTTTGATGAATTTTAATCTCATTTGAGAAGGGTGTAACTACACTTATGTCTGATACCATATATCCTATTCCAATACTAGAATGGATTTGGAATTTTTTGTTTGGATCGAAATTATCTCCTTTTTTAATAAAGTGTTCTCTAGTAAGAATGCTAAAAGAAAAGTAATTATTTGAGAAATCTGTATGAGCGTAAATAGGGTTGTCGAAGAACATTCCTGATCCAGTTAATTCACCCATTACAGCTTGGGTCGATATGCTAAACCTATCCGCAATTTTTTTATTTACTGTAAAGTTTAATGTTTGAGACGGAGATAATCGTGAATTTCTTTGGTATTGGTCCCCCATAAATATTGATGGACCATAAGAGAAACTACCGCTGATAGAGTTTTTATATGGCGAATCATACAAACCCATATGTCTTTCAACAGTATTGAACTTTGCTTTATTTTGCCCAAATACATTCTGAATTGAACCGATACAAATTATGAAAAGTAAAAGCCTCATTAATTGTCTATTTTAAAGAATAATCCAGCACGTATGTTGGTCATTAAATCGGGGATGCCTGAACGGATTAAATCTAGATTGTCAGTTTCGAATAAATACATGTCGAAAGAAACCATTGCCCCTAGGTTGTTTTTTATCAGGCAGCTAAAATCGAGCATTACAGGCATTGTGAAAGAGGAAATAGTTCTACTGATTCTAGCATCTTCATCATCTAAAGATACGAGGAGAATATGTGAGCTGAAATAACCAACACCCCAATTAAAAAAACATCCAAATTTCCTCTCATCATCAATGCTACGAACTCTAGAGAAACTAATTTTTCTTCTGGTCATTAATGCTATTGAGCTCCAACTCCCTTTAACTTCACTATTATTAAAGTCACCAGAAGTGAAAGGTGAAGGAGTGTCACCAGTATAAATATTAGGGTTTATATGGTAACCTTGAGCTTGGTAGCTTCCAATACTTGCTACAGCTTTCAATGAGAAAAGAGGAGTAGTTCTTTTATTTATCGAAGCTGTAAGGTTCATCTGCGGAAAAATATCTGAAGATTGTCCACTCAAGTCCCCCAAAAACTGGTTATAACCAATACTCAGACTCCCACTAAAAGCTTTTTTATACTCTGTTTTATATTTTTTCATTAAAGCAATTCGCTCTGGGCTTAAAACTCTTGAGTGATGTGACGGGAATCGGTTGTAATAGGAGCTAATTCCAAAACCCGTGGGGGCTATTGATGAACCTGGATTCCAAGTAGATTGTGAGAATGAGCCTTGAATGCACAAAAAAACCAATAAGAAAGTTGAAAATAATTTTATCAAATCTTGAGTTAATTAAATTTATAACAAAGACCAAAGTTGATAATCAATTGGTGATCTGGACCATTGCTAGTATTTTTATAAAGGTCTATAGTGTCTTTATTAAATAAGTTGTTGGTAATAGAGATTACCGCCCCCCATTCGTCTTGTATGTAGTAACTAAGTTCTAGCCCAGTTGGGAAGACAAAAGACCACACATCCTGATGTAGGTTTAGTATGAGGTCTTCATCTGGGTTTCTCCAATTAGTGTTGTAGGTGTTTCCGTAGTAATACCCTGCACCAATAACCACATGTAGTTGAGGGATGATTTTACCTTTTTTATTTTCGATTGGAGAAATCGCTCTTCGGAAAGCTAAATAACTTTTAAGATATTGAGCTCTGAAGGTTTGTAGAGGTAGGAGTCCTTCAAAGTTGTTTTCTCCTGTGCTTTTCCCAGCGATTACAGCTAGTTGAAGCGAACTTTTAGTATTGAATTCTTTGTTGAACTTAATTGCTAAAGCAACATTTGGTAGGTATTTTTCTGAAGAAAATTGATTTAAGTCCCCAATAAATAATGTTGTTCCATAGCTAAGACTACCACTCCACTTAACTTCACGTTTGGTAGAGTTTTTATCAACAGTATTAAACCTTGATTTTTTTTGAGCAGTTATAGTAGTACTGCATAATAGTATGAGCACTAGAAGTAGAGTGTTTTTCATTGTTGTTGTTGTTGTTGTGGTCGGAAAATTAATCTAACAAAGATAAGTTTTATGTGCAGTTGACAAAATGTCGTTTCTGATGTTTGTGGGCTGTGTAAATAGCTAAAAAGTAAATCATTGTTATTCTTCTGCTTAAAAAATGCGTATATTTGCGCCCAATTTCGAGGATTTTTAATTTTAAAAACCTCAATTACAGGGTTTAACCATCAAATATTTATTGATGAATATTTCTAAAGAAAACATTGATTCATTAAATGCTGTTTTGAAAGTAGAACTTTCAGCTGCAGATTACCAAGAGCGTGTAGCTAAAGTTTTAGCTGACTACCGTAAAACTACAGATATGCCTGGTTTCCGAAAAGGAAAAGTACCAATGGGTGTAGTGAAAAAGCGTTATGGTATTCCAGTAAAAGTTGAAGAAATTAATAAACTTCTTTCTGATTCTATCACTAAATATATTAGAGATGAAAAGCTTGATGTATTAGGGAATCCTCTTCCTAAAGATGCTGCAATGATCGATTGGGAAAAGCAAGAAGATTTCGTTTTTGAATACGAATTAGGTTTAGCACCTAGTTTCGATGTAAAGCTTTCAAGTAAAAATAAGATAGACTACTATAATGTTAAAGCTGACGATACAATGATTGATCGTTATGCAGAAGATATTGCGAAGCGCTACGGTAAAATGTCGAGCCCTGAGAAAGTAGAAGAGAAAGATTTGGTATACGGTACTTTCCAAGAGTTAGATGCTGATGGTAATGCTGTTGAAGGTGGCCTTACCAACCAAGCTTCAGTTTCTTTAGATTTCGTTAAAACGAAAAAACTTAAAGAGGAATTTATTGGTTCTACTAAAGGCGCTGTTATTGTATTAGATCCTAAAAAAGGATTTGATAATGATACAGATGCTGCGGCAATGTTAAATATCGACAAAGCGGTTTATGCTGACTTAACAGCAAATTTCTCTTTTACTATAGATAACATCAGTAGAATGCAACCAGCAGAGTTGAACAGTGAATTGTTTGATAAAGTATATGGTGAAGGTGTTGTGAAGAACGAAAAAGAATTCCGCGCAAAAATTACTGCTGAGGCAGAAGGTATGTTTGTAGGGGAGTCTGATCGTAAATTCCAAAACGATGCTGTAGAGTTCATATTAGAGAAAACTACTTTTGACCTTCCAGAAGAATTCTTGAAACGTTGGATGCAATCTGTTTCTGAAAAACCTGTTACTATATCTGATATCGAAGCTGACTTTGAAGGTTATAAGAAATCATTGAAATGGCAGATTATCGAAAATAAGATCGCGAAAGAAAATAACTTAAGTGTTACTCGTGAGGAAGTAATAGTAGAGACAAAGAAGTTAATCGCTGCTCAAATGGCTCAATACGGACAGATATCTCCAGAAGAAGAAATGTTAGAGCAGTATGCTCAACAAATTCTTGCAAATAAAGATGAAGAAAAGAATATTTACGATCGTGCTTTTGCATCTAAGATGACTGCGTTCTTCAAAGAGTCATTCAAAATGAATGAGAAAGAAATTTCTTACGAAGACTTTACAAAATTAGCTCAAGCTTAAATAATATCTATAAAAAAGGCTAGTGAATCACTAGCCTTTTTTTATTTTAGCTACTAATAATCTGAAAATAGACCTGAAGATGTTCTCACAAGACGAGTTTCGTAAATATGCTATTAAGCACCAAGGAATCAGTAGTACTACTGTAGATTCTTTCACTTCAATGATGAACAATTATATCTCTCCAACCATTATCGAGGAGCGCCAAATGAACGTAGCTTCGATGGATGTGTTCTCGAGATTGATGATGGATAGAATTATCTTTCTAGGAGTTCCAATTAATGACTATGTAGCGAATGTAATTCAGGCTCAGCTTTTGTTTTTGGAATCTGTTGATGCTAAAAAGGATATTCAGATTTACTTAAACTCTCCGGGAGGAGGTGTTTATGCAGGGATGGGTATTTACGATACAATGCAATATATAGCGCCAGATGTAGCTACTATTTGTACAGGTATGGCGGCAAGTATGGGTGCTGTGTTATTATGTGCAGGTGCGGAAGGCAAACGTACAGCACTTAAACACTCTCGCGTAATGATTCACCAACCTTTAGGTGGAGCACAGGGGCAGGCTTCTGATATCGAAATTACAGCGCGTGAGATTCAAAAGTTGAAAAAGGAATTATATACAATCATTTCTGATCACTCTGGAAAATCGTACGATGAGGTGTGGAAAGATGGAGATAGAGATCATTGGATGACTTCTTCTGAAGCGAAAGACTACGGAATGATTGATGAGGTTCTCATCAGAACAAAATAAGTTTAAAAGCCTTCGCAAATTCGGAGGTTTTTTTTTGCGGTAGTTTATAGCTAATATTTAATATCTTCCATACCCACAATTAACATTCAATGAAGTACAAAGCTACAAGCCCAGAAGCGTATATAAATCAAGTTCCAGAAGAGCGCCAAGTAGCCTTGAGTAAATTACGAGCTCTAATATTAGAGAGTCTTCCGGAGGGCTTTGAAGAGCAGATGAGTTATGGTATGATCGGCTATGTAGTACCTCATTCTATTTACCCAAGTGGCTACCACTGTTCACCAGAGCTGCCTTTACCATTTATGAGTTTTGCCTCGCAAAAGAACTTTATTGGATTCTACCATATGGGTATGTACGCTAATCCCGATTTGTTAGAATGGTTTATAGGCGAATATCCTAAACACTGTAAGCGTAAATTAGATATGGGAAAAAGTTGTATCCGATTTAAAAAAATAGATGAGATTCCGTTTGAATTACTGGGAGAATTGGTTCGGAAAATGTCAGTTAATGATTGGCTTAGTTTATACGAGACTAAGTTCAAAAAAAATAAATAATGCCATTCCAAGAGTATCTCGGAATGGCATTTTTTAGTCTCACTAGAGACTAGTCTTCCAGCTCTTCGTATTTATCAATCTCTCTTTGATAAAACTCATCAGCTAGCGCTAATAATTCACTAATAGCAGTTGTTAGTTCTGCTTCGTCGTCTGTACCAAGTAATTCAGGTAAATCATCATCTAACCACTTTACATCGTCATTATCTAGGTTTAAGATAAATCGCGGTGATTCTGTGTGGATGATAAAAACTGCATCTTGGCATTCTGTGTTGTCTCCAACTAAAAATTTAGGTATTTTCATGTCTATTGTTTTCCTGCAAATGATTTTACGTCTTCTTTACTAACTGTATCGGAACAAAGGATGATCAATCGTTCGATTACATTTCTAAACTCTCTAATATTTCCGGACCAAGTAAAGTCTTTTAACATTTGTAAAGCTTCGGGGCTAAAGCTTTTTTCGGCTATACCATGTTCCTCACAAATCTGCTTGTTAAAGTGTTCTGTAAGTATAGGTATGTCGTCTTTTCTTTCATCTAAAGATGGGTTGTCGATTAAAATAACACCAAGTCGATGATATAAATCTTCTCTAAAATTTCCTTCTTTAATTTCGTGCTGTAAG
>Ga0206680_10000054_pt1 | contig 40838 bp, 35 predicted proteins | sample M115012015metaG_FD_160124 | JGI IMG/M metagenome (GOLD analysis project Ga0206680, IMG submission 160124) | Ammonia-oxidizing marine archaeal communities from Monterey Bay, California, United States - M1 150m 12015 | ecosystem: Environmental > Aquatic > Marine > Intertidal zone | place: USA...
TTTTCGCCATCGGCATTTACCAACAGATCGAAAGCTAATTTTACGCGTTCCCAGCGCTTATCTCTATCCATTGCATAGTAACGACCAATTACGCTGACTAATTCGGCTGAAAGATTTGATATTTTAGCTTCTAAATTTTCAATAAAGCCTTTACCGCTTTTAGGATCGGTATCTCTACCATCGGTAAAAGCGTGTACAAATACTTTTTCTAAACCAGATGTATCTGCCATTTCACATAAGTGGTGTAAATGTCTTTCGTGAGAGTGAATTCCACCATCAGAAACCAATCCTATAAAATGAACGGGCTTGTTATTTTTCTTGGCGTAATCAAAAGCCTTGTTAAGCTCTTTATTATCTTTAAATGTATTGTCTTTAACAGCATTATTGATTTTTATCAAATCTTGATAAACCACTCTACCAGCGCCAATATTAAGGTGTCCAACTTCAGAATTCCCCATTTGCCCAGTAGGTAAGCCTACATGTTCACCATCGGTAAGGATTTCAGAATTCGGGTAGTTTTTATACAGTGAATCTACAAAGGGCGTCTTTGCATTCCCCATGGCATTCGACTTGGTTTCATTTCCATGTCCCCAACCATCAAGAATCAATAAGGCTACTTTTTTCATTTCTAAGTATTAGTGAGGCAAATTTAATGATTATTGACTATTAATGTACATTCTTAAGTTTTAAGAATTGAGAATTTTACGGCTTTGAGAATTTAATCTGAAAATTAGTCAATACACATACTTTGTGTTTGCATTCGCTTTATTTGTTATTATAAATACATCGATATCTGAATAACTTAATTATTTCTTACTTTCATGAAATAAAAACTGAGCTTCGTCTGTCTAAGAATAGATGTCATTAACGATACTTAAATTACAACGATGAAAAAACTTTTATTCTCCCTACTCCTGGCAAGTTCATTTGCTACTTTAAATGCTCAAAGCTCAACCGAGTTTGATGGTTATGCATTGTACAATCAGCAGAATGAAAACACAACGTATCTTATAGATAAAGATGGTGATATTGCCCATACCTGGAATAATGATTTAGCTTGTAATTATACAGTGCTATTAAAAAGCAATGGAAATATTGTTCGTGGGGCAAAAAATCCGGGTAATATTTTGGGAGGTGCAGCCGAAGGAGGTAGAGTTCAGGAAATTGCACCTGATGGATCTATCGTTTGGGAGTTTACTTATTCTAATGCATCCCATTTATCTCATCATGACATTACTTTAGTAAACGATAATGTGATGCTAACGGCATGGGAAGTTAAATCTACCAGTGAACTTACACAGGCGGGATATGACGATGCTTCTAGTGATAAGTGGCCTACACACTTTGTTGAAGTTGCACATGATGGTTCGGGTGGTGGACAAATAGTTTGGGAATGGCATATTTGGGATCATTTGATTCAAGACCACGATTCAAGTAAAGATAATTATGGTATAGTGGCAGAACATCCTGAATTGATTGATATAAATATGCTTCCGCAAATGGGTGGAGGCCCTGGTCCAGGTCCTGGAGGTAATAATGGAGATTGGTTTCATGTAAATGGGATTAATTATAATGCAGACTTAGATCAAATTGCCTTTTCTTCTCGTCATGCAAGTGAAGTTTATATTATTGATCATAGTACTACAACTAACGAAGCAGCATCTCATACAGGGGGGAGCTCTAACCAAGGTGGCGATTTATTATATCGTTGGGGTAATCCATCTAACTATGGAGCGCCAGGATCACAGCAAATTTCAGATGCTGTACACGATGTTCGTTGGATCACAAACGATGGAAGACCAAATGCAGGGTTTTTACAGTTTTACAACAATAATGGTGGCGGAAGTTCAACTTCTACGGTAGATGCAATTAAAACACCTATTAATGGTTTTAACTACGATTTAGAGCCAGGTCAAGCTTATGAACCTTCCTCTCATACTTGGAGACATACTTGTAATGGTTATGCTAGTGGTCAATCATCACAAAATAGAATGAGTAATGGAAACGTGTTTGTTAATATTTCTGGAGGACAAGGTGGTTCGGGATATATGTACGAGGCGGATTCTGTTGGAAATGTTATCTGGCAATATAATGCTGGAGGTACTCCAAAAGCCTTTAGGTATGAGTGTAATGACTTGGGGATTATAGCATTATTAGATAATCCATGTGATATTAACAATCAGTCGTTAAATGAAGAAGATATAAATCAAGTCGTTATTTCACCAAATCCATCAAGTGGTATTTTTAATATTACTGGAATCCAATCAAAGGAGTTTACAATTACTGTTGTAAATGCTTTTGGTCAAATAATCAAAAAGCTAAATACTACACGTATCGATCTGTCTGATAGTTCTAACGGTCTGTACTTTATTAATATAGTAGATGCAAATGGTGTTTCTACTTTAAACAGTGTCTCTTTAACAAAATAGAGTATGAACTGTAAATCTATAGGTTTACTTTTTTCTATAATATTCTTAACGAATGCTTTGGCTCAAGAATCATTTTATAAGACCGACGAAATTCGTGAAATAAAAATTTCTTTTTACCAAAGTAATTGGGATGCACTATTGGACAGCCTATATATTGCCGGTGATCGAGAAAGAATACTAGCAAGTGTACTTATAGATGGACTTTCTTACGATAGTGTAGGTGTGCGTTATAAAGGGTTTAGCTCTGCAAGTATTAATCGGGTTAAGAACCCTTTTAATATTAAATTGAATTATACTATTTCGGGGCAAAACCACTTAGGGGTAGATAAGTTAAAACTTAGTAATGTTATCCAAGATCCTTCCTTTGTAAGAGAAGTACTTTCCTATGAGATTATTCGACAGTATATGCCTTCATCATCAGCAAATTATGCAAATGTTTATATCAACGATACCCTGATCGGACTTTACTCAAATGTAGAAGCTGTTAACAAAGAGTTTTTAGAAAAACATTTTTCTTCTTCAGATAACGTATTGGTGAAAGGAAACCCAGAAGAGGTTGACTTGTATGGAGAAAACTCTAATTTGAGTAATAGTCCAGGTGCTGACACACTAAATTATACGAGTTTGTACACCATGGAGTCTGATTACGGTTGGGGTGAGTTGTATGAGCTTATTGATACCTTAAACCTATATGAACACGCTTTAGAACAGGTGTTAAATATTGATCGTACACTGTGGATGCATGCCTTAAATTATACAATGGTAAATTTTGATAGTTATATTGGTTATGCTCAGAATTACTATTTGTATCAAGATGATAATGGCTTGTTTAATCCTATAATTTGGGATTTAAATATGTCTTTTGGGAGTTTCAGATTAGCAGATGCATCCGTTTATTACGATGGCTTTTCTATCGAACAAGCTAAAACAATAGATCCATTAAGTCATTATAATGAATACTCGGTTTACCCCAGACCATTAATCAGAAATCTTTTTGAAACAAGTCGGTATAGGAAAATGTACATGGCACATATACGTACGATAGTAGAGGAAAACTTTGAAAACGATAGTTATAAAAATAGGGCTGAGGAACTCTATTATTTAATTGATGCGAGTGTGTTAGCGGATACCAATAAGTTTTACTCCTACACCGATTTTCAGTATAATTTGTATTCTACCGTAAACGATCTAGTTGATTACCCTGGGATTGTAGATCTAATGGAAGGTAGAATTGAATATTTATCTTCCTATACTGGTTATCAAGGAGCACCACAAATAGACTCTATTATTCATCAACCGCTAGAACCTATTGCAGGAGACACGATATTAATTACTAGTTATATTGAGGGAGTTTCAGAAGTTGTTTTGGCTTGCAGAAATAGTCCTAATCAAGTTTTTGAAAAGTATGTAATGAATGATTCCGGTATGTATGGAGATGAGGTAGCCTTAGACAATTGGTTTACTGGAAAGGTCGTTTCTCAAGGTTCAAATCTAGATTATTTCATCTACGCTGAGAATGATTCTGCAGGAGTGTTTTCTCCAGAGCGCGCAGCCTATGAATACCACACCATAAAAGGTTCTTTTTCTATTGGTGATATAGTTATTAATGAGCTCATGGCTTCAAATTCTTCTACTGCAAAAGATGGAAATGATGAATTTGATGATTGGATTGAATTGTATAATACCACAGGAAATGATGTTTCTGTAGCAGGTTTGTTTTTGAGTGATGAGATATCGAATCTAACTAAATGGGCTTTGCCAGAGATGAATATTCCTGCAAACGATTATTTAATTGTTTGGGCAGATTCGGATGAGGCTCAAACTGGACTGCATTCAAGTTTTAAATTATCTTCTTCGGGCGAGCAGCTCTATCTTTCAGATAGATCAGAAGTGATCGTAGACTCGATTACTTTTACGAGTCAATTAGAAGACATTTCTTATGGTAGGTTTCCAAATGGGACTGGAGATTTCACTCTTTTGAGTCCGACTTTTAGTGCGAGCAATAATACAGCTTCAATTATTCCAGAAGATGATGTATTGTTATTAAATACGTATCCCAATCCAGCTGAGGAGACATTGTATATTCGTATCGAATCTCAAAAAGAATTTACACTTCAGTTAGTAGATATCTTAGGTAGGGTTTTATATACTGAAGATTTCTCTGCGGGTATTATTCAGACAGAATTATCAATAAGTCAATATGTGTCAGGGGTATATCTGATTACTATAAACACTGAGGATTCTACATCTACTCAAAAGATTGTTAAACAATAAAACTTATTCTATGAAATCAGTACAGCTACTTTTCACGTTCATTTGTTCAGCAAGTCTTTTTGCACAAGAATACACACACTTCACCGTATCTGAAGGCTTGATTAATAACTCTGTAAATTGTGTTACCATAGATGATAATCAGAATATTTGGTTTGGTACCAACAACGGTGTATCTAAATTTGATGGTGTTAATTGGGAGTCTTTTACCACAGATATGACCCCTGATTTAGTTGACAATTCTATTACAGCTATTTGTGCTACAAGCGCGGGAGAAATTTGGCTAGGAAGCGATTTTGGTGTCAGTGTTTTTGATGGGAGTACATGGAGCACGTATACAGAAGAGGATGGACTAGGTGATAACAGAGTTAGTTATATTTCTGAAGATGTTGATGGTGTAATTTGGATAGCAGAAAAAGATGGCCTTAGTAGGTTTGATGGTTCTTCTTGGACTACTTATGGTACAGAAGAAGGACTCCCTTTTGGTGGGCTTAATTATGTGACCTTTGATTCAAATAACGAACTATGGCTTGCCAACAGTATTTTTGGATTGATACATTTTGATGGACTTGATTTTACAACGTATAATACTAATTCGGGTTTAATAAGCAATACGGTACGTGCTATCGCAATTGATGAATATGATAATAAATGGGTAGGTACAGCTCAGGGTATATCAGTTTTAAATGCTGCTAATGAGCTCGAAGGAAACCACACAATGATGCTGATTTTACCCGAACCCGACACTTTAAATCCGGTTGTAGACATAGCGCTTGATTCACAAGGGAATGTTTGGGCTGGAGTTTATGTGGATTATTTAGTGACCGTAGGTGGTGTAACGGCTTGGAATGGTGATGAATGGACTGGTTTCTCATATGATGGTGAACTGGTAGGCCCAGTTGTAAGAGCTTTAGCTATTGATGCAAATGATGCCATCTGGGTAGCTACTAGTACAGGTGTTACTAAAATTACAAACCCTCAATTATCAATTACTCAATTACAGAATTCTATTCTTTTGAGTGTTTATCCAAATCCTGCTTCATCGAGTTTTGTTGTTCAATCTGAAAACACAATAGAATCGTATAAAATATTTAATCTTCTCGGAAAAATGATGAAGGAATCAAAGGCAGTTAATTTGACTGAAATTCACATTAATTCAGAAAGTCTATCAAGCGGATTGTATATTATTGATGTAGTAACTTCTACAGGATGTGTAAGAGAATTTGTAGTGATTGAGTAAGAATGGATTTGTGTTTTGATAATTTAAAAAAGCATTTAGCTTTTGATCAAAAACACCATTACCCCAAAAGTTTTTATTTACTTAGTTTTTTTCCCATCAAGGAAATCTTTAAGATAGTAAGGCTCGAAGTAGGCAACATCTTCAAAGTCTTTGTCGAGGTATGCTTTGTGAACTGACTCAGCCATCGCTTTAGTAGCTGGGTATATATCAGGACTAAAAGTTGAATTATCTCTTTTGTAGAGAAACTCAGATTTCCCAGAGCCATCACCAAAGAAATGACATTTCTTTGTTGCTAAGACTTTGTCGAAAGAATCTTCTTGAAGAATTAAAGCTTCAGTATCTTTTATTTTATTGAATTTTGAATCGAAAATAGCTGTGTAAACTTCCATTCTTCTGGCATCGAGCATAGGAATTAGAATATCGTTTTCCTCTACCTTATTCTCTAGGCAATAAGTTTTAGAAAGGATTTCTAGAGTCTCCAAACTTATGAGGGGTATTTCTAATCCATAACATAGTCCTTTAGCTGAAGAAACGCCGATGCGCAAACCTGTGTATGAGCCAGGACCTTTACTAATCGCAACGGCATCAAGATCCTTTAAGGTCTTATTAGCTTTAGCGCAAATATCTTCTATAAAGATGTGTAGCTTTTCTGAGTGAGAGAAATTCCCATCGTGAAAATCAACAGATTCCAGAACCTTGCCATTTTCTGTAAGCGCTACAGAACAGCTTTTTGTTGCAGTATCGAGAATGAGGATGAGCGGCATTTGGTTGATAGTTGTTGGTTCTCAGTAGTTGGATTGAAATACACGGCAAATATAGGTGGAAGAGAATGTAGTTTTAAGTCTTAAGTGATAAGTTTTATGTTGTTTTTAGCTTAGTGAAATCAATCGTTAAAGATCACTCTCAGCTCCACCCTAAACATTTACTATAAGACTATACTACACAACCTTATAACTCCAAAATCAGCACTTATTGATCTCTCTTATTCTCTACAATAACTTTCATCTCGTTGCGAAGTTTTTTAGAAACTGCACTGTAAGGGGCTTTTATGATCTCATCTCCTTCATTTAAGCCAGAAATAATTTCTATGTTTTCATCATCTTGAATTCCAGTTTCTACAGTAACTAATTTCACCTCTCCGTTTGAGTGAACAAATACACATTCAAATGCCTCTTGTTCTTTAGTGTCTTTGCTATATTTTTCTCTAGCGCTTTGTGCCACAGAACTACTGTCCTTACGCGTGGTAACAGATTGTATAGAAAGAAGCTGGATGTTTTCCTTGATTTGTGTGCGAATATCAACAGAAGCCGTCATTCCTGGGCGGAAAGGGTGTTTATGGTTGTCCGTTAATTGTTCGTAAGAAGATTTAAGAATTCTAATTTTAACCTCGAAGTTAGTTACTTGGTCAGCGGAAGTTCCGATAAGATTAGCTGAATTAGCAATTTCGGTAACAAGCCCTTCAAACTTTTCTTTCATATAGGCATCTACATTCACATCTGCAATGTCGCCTAATTTCACACGAAGAATATCATTTTCACTTACATCAACTACCACTTCCATGTGGTCTAAATCCGCAATGCGCAATAATTCTGTTCCAGTCATTTGTGCTGTGCCGACAACGCGTTCACCTTGTTCAACATTTAAGCGCGAAATCGTTCCAGAGATAGGCGCATAAATCGATGTTCTATTCAAATTGTTTTGTGCTTCTTTTAAAGAGGCTTTAGAGCTCTCTACACTGTATTGAGTAGCCTCAACAGCTAGTTGGGCTAATTCGTAAGAGTTTTGACTTGTTTCATATTCAGCAGAAGAAATAGCTCCTTTTTGGAAGAGGTTGGTGTTTCTATTGTGCTTTAATTCTGCATTTTTTAATTGAGCTTTTTGTTGTGCTAAATTCGATTGCATATTATTTAAACTCGCTTCCATACGGTCGAGGTTAGCTGCATACAATTCTGGATTGATACGAAGTAATAAGTCACCTTGTTCTACCCAGTCACCTTCTTGAATGTTTAGCTCAGTAATCTCACCTGATACATCTGGCGAGATTTTCACTTCTACCTCAGGTTGAATTTTCCCATTGGCAGGAACGGTTTCAGTAATGGTTCCTAAAAACACATTTTCAGTTTCTACTACAAGCGTGTCGTCACTTCCGATATAGCCATTTTTCTTTGCAATTATAAGTACAGAGAATAGTACAATTGCACCTATAATTAAACCCGTTTTATTTCTCATAGTTCAAATGTTAAGCTGGTATAGAAGTCGTATAATTTTACTTTAAAAATCAAGTCGTATTTGGCTTGTAATTCGTCAGATTCAGCTTTAATCAATTTGTTTTTCGATTCGTTGAATTCATAACTATTAACCATTCCAAGCTCATATCGATCGTTGATATATCCGAATGAAGCCTTGTAAGCTACTACAGCTTTTAGCGCTGCTTGATGTCTTTTATAGGCTGCTAACTGATCAGCATATGCTTGCTCCATATTTTTACGCAATTGGTTTTTAGCTAGCCGCGCATTTAAAATCGAATTTTCGATTTGTATTTTACTTTGGTTCACTGCTGTGCGTGTCATCCATTGGTTAAATAAGGGGATGTTGAGACTTAGTGCAATTCCAGATTGTTTGTTGTTCTCCAACTGGTCGTTAAAAGAAATCATATCTGCTGCATTCTCAGAATACAAGGTACTGTTGCGATATCCTATACTAAGATTTGGATAGTAACTAGCTCTAGCAATTTTTAAATCGTACTCTGCGCTTTTTACTTGCAAGTCAGCCGACTTAATAGAACTCTGGTTTTTTAATGCTGTAGTAAAGTCCTTATTGATATTTTCTTTGAGTTGAAAATCAGTGATTACAAGGTCAAGACTTAAAACTTTTAAATTTTGATGCTTGTCTAATTCTAGAATTTGAGCCAATTGAAGTTTAGATAAGTTCAATTGATTTTCAGCCTGAACTAATTGTTGTTCTTCTAAAGCTAATTGAGATTGAATATTCAGGAGTTCACCTTGCGCCAATGAGCCCGCTTCAACAAGGGTGTTGATTCTTTCTTCTTGTCCTTTAGTTAATTCAAGTTGCTTACTAGCAGTATTGTAGAGTTCTTCGTTAAATAATATTTGTAAATAACTTAAAGCTAATGCGCTTATTAAATCATTTTTTGAAGTCTCTAAATCATAGATGCTTTTTAAGCTTTCGTTAGCAGCTTTTTTTATTTGATTGTAGTTTTTAAAGCCATTAAAAAGTGTTGCATTGGCTGAATACGAAAGGTTAAGCGATGAACTAACCTCCTCAACAAAATCATTTGTAAAGGGATCAATATATCTACCTCGGTTTTTATTAAACGAGCTTGTTGCGTTAAGGGAAGGTAGAACTTGTAATTTTGATTGTAATAATTGACTCTCTTTTATTCCAATATTTAGTTCGGCCTGTTTTAAAGAAATGTTGTTTTTTAAAGCATAATCAATACAGTCTTCTAAACTCAATACCTGTTGAGCCTGTAGAGTTGTAATAGAGAAAAGGAAAGCAAGAATGCTTAATATTTTCATAGATATATAATTGTTAGATTTCTAACAAATATAGTAATAAGGAATCATTTGGAGTGTTAATGCGTGTTAAGAGTCTTGCTCTTTTTGTAATTGTTTGCGATGACGGAACCAGAAAAAGAAACCTACAGCAATTAAGATATAAGGAAATACCATAATGTAAAGAATCCCAGCATTCAAACCAGAACCTTGTGTGTTTCCTCCAGCTACACTTGTTTCTGCAACTGCTTTACACATAGAGCAGCCTTGAGCGAACAATTCACTTGTGAAAAGTGTTGCTAACAAGAGTAGACTTAAAAATGTGTATTTCGTTCTCATTAAAAATTGTAATACGGAGAGATCATTAGGTAAACTACTACGCCTGTAAAGGTTACATAAATCCAAATTGGCATACTCCATTTGGTGATTTTTTTATGCCCAACAATATCACCTTTTATAGCCTTGTAAAAAGACAATAATATTAGAGGTAAAACAACAGCTGCTAAAATTATATGACTCACTAAAACAAAGAAATACAGAGGTCTTAACGGGTTTTCGGCAGGGAAAGATGTTTCGATACCAAATGAGTGATAAGTTACGTACGAGAGAATGAACAAAGCAGATAATCCAAAAGCTGTAAGATTCAACTTTTTGTGCAATTCAACTTTCTTTTGTTTAATAGCTCTTAATGAAATTAAAAGCAACACAAAGCAAGTAGCATTTATACAAGCATGTAGCTTAGGTAAGTGTTTCGCAAATGCGGGAATATTCTCAGCTTGTGGTAAGTTGTACAATAAAACTACCAATGCAAAAACTGCAGTTGAGACTATGTAAATGAGTCGAGTAACTTTTTTGTTATCCATCTTATTTTTGATTTTCTTTTAAAAGCATTTTAATATCGTTTACCAATTGGAGTACATCTTGATCGTTTGTACCATCGTAAACACCTTTTACATTTCCTTGCTTATCGTAACCAGAGCGTACTCGTCCTTTTTCGTCAACTAAGATGAAGTACTCAGAATGTAAAAAACCACCAGGAGCTAATTCGTCCTCGCCAGCATTGGCAAAATAACCGTGAAAAGCAGTGTTGTAAATAGCCTCTTTTGTTCCTGTTAAGAAGTGCCAGTTTTCAGTGTTGGCATGCATTTTTGCAGCGTATTCGTTAAGGATATCTTCCTTGTCGTAATCTGGGTTTACGGTATGAGATACTAAAGAAAAGTTTTCCACGTCCTTAAATGCACGTTGTACTTTTACCAAGTTGTTCGTCATTATAGGACAGATAGAAGGACATGTGGTGAAGAAGAAATCTGCTACGTACACCTTTCCGTCTAAACTAGCATTTGTTATTGTATCCTTATCTTGATTTACCAATGAAAAATCTGGAACCGTATGGAAAAGAGTCTCTCCCTGAACAATTTGTTGAGCACCAACAAAAGCTAATGGTTTGACTTCTTTCTTTCCGCAAGAAGTTAATGATGCAATACAAAATACAAGTACTAAAAATCTAGTCATTTTTCTTTTTCAATTCTCTTTGATATTCTGCTAAAAGAACTTTAAGATCGTCTCTTAAAAGCTTTATTTCAAACTTACTTAGGTTGTTATAGCTGTACATAACAATGTCGTTATTGTCGAATCCTGTACGCATTCGCCCTTCTTTATCAGAAATAATAACCTCGGCAATGTTTAGCTCTCCACCTGTATACATTTTATCAGCAATATCTCCAACCCACACATTATCTTTCATAATAGAATTTAGCGAGTCTATAGAAAGCGGAATGTTTATCCATTGATCTTTAGGCATACTGTTTTCTTCGAAAATTGATGCATCGAAAATGTGTGTAGAATCCTCAATAACAAAGTTTAGAAAATAGATGTTTTCGTAATTCCCTAGATGTTCCCAAACTTCAGTTTCAAACATATAAGCAATCAATTGATTGTTTAGAGTTTCTTCTGCTCGGCTTATAAAGATCAACTTGATATTGTTGTCCAAGTCTTTGAACGAATACTCTTCATTCAATCTAAAATCACGAATATAGTGGTGTTTAGGTTGCTTTCTTCTATTCTCTTCAACTAGGGCAACATAGTTTTGCGCCTCGTCTGCAATAATAGGTAGATAAAGGAAATTGTGCTTTCCTGCTGTGAGGTATAAGTACAAAAGAGAGGGTAGTACTAATATTGAAAATAGTACTACCCCCTTGATATAGTTAGGTGTTTGTTTCATTACGAAATCAAATCACTTGCTTCAGTCAATAGAATAAATAAAAGGTAAGGAATCAAAATGAATGTTGGGAGCGCCAAAGTCCATCCGAAACTTTTAGTTTCGTGCTTTACGTGCATAAAGTAAGCAACAATATAGTACGCTTTAACTAAAGTTAAAATGATGAATGTCCATTTCAAGATGTCATAGCTTACAGGTTTGTATATACCTAATACTACTTCAACCGTTGTTAAGGCCAAAAGAATCCAGAATACTAACCAAATCTTTTTTGTTCCTCCGTGATTATCGTGTGACATATCTTATTTGTATGTTAAGTTTATGAGTGTGAATCTTTTAAGTCAAAAATTATACCAAATAGAAGAAGGTAAATACGAATACCCAAACTAAATCGACAAAGTGCCAGTAAAGACCAACCTTTTCAACCATTTCGTAATGTCCTCTTTTTTCGTAAGTACCAAACAATACGTTAAGGAAAACGATAAGGTTTAGTATAACTCCTGTAAATACGTGGAAACCGTGGAATCCAGTAATAAAGAAAAAGAAGTTAGCAAATTGAGGTAAACCGTATTCATTGGCAACCATGCTTGCTCCATAAATATGTTCGGCACCTTCAGAAAGTGTAGCAATCAAAGTAGGGTCTGTAATGAATTTCTCAGCACCTAATCTTAGCACGTCAAAATTATAAGTTTGTCCCATTACCTCAGTACCTGCAGCGATTACTTTAACAATGCTACCATCGGCTAATTGTAAAGCTCCTTCGGCAGTACCGTGAATAAAGTGCATCCACTCCCAAGCTTGAGAGCCCAAGAAGATGATACCACCAATTACGGTTAATCCCATCCACCATGCAACTTTCTTCGAGTCCATGTTTTTACCATGGTGTACAGCAAGTACCATAGTCACAGAACTCATAATAAGTATAAAAGTCATTAAGGCAACATAGATCAAAGGTTGATTACCTTCGATACCAGGGAAATGTGTAAATACATTTTCTGCTACTGGCCAGATTTCAGCGTATTTGAAACGAGCGAAACCGTAAGCTCCTAAAAATCCTGAAAATGTTAAGGCATCCGTTAAAAGGAAAAACCACATCATCATTTTACCATAACTTGCGTTAAAAGGCTTTACGCCTCCACGCCATACGTTTTCTGTAGTTGCTTTTGCTCCCATAGTAAGTACTTGCTTATGTGTGTGTTATTATAATCTTTTGTGCAACTTTAATCTTTAAAGCTATTTTAAGCGTGCCAAATATAAACCTTTCCTGTAAAAGAGAAAAGCGATAGGATTGCTTTCCAAAAAGGTTTTTCTTGTTTAGAGTATTTCTAAATATTAACGAGTAAATAAGAAGAAAAGAAATAAGTAAAGCCAAAGCCCATCTAAGAAGTGCCAGAAGATAACGCCTAACTCTAATCCTAAAGCATTGTCGGTTGTGTACACCTCTTTTTTAGCTCTGTAATACATTATTGTTAGTGAGGTAAGTCCAGCGAATAAGTGTACTAAGTGAACGAGTGTAATCACGTAAACAAACGATCCTGCTGCGTTACTGTTTTCTCCGGTAAAGAAAACGCCCATTTCAGTCATTTGAGACCATCCTTCAAATTGTAGAAAAGCAAAACTTAATCCAAGCGCTAAAGTGATGGCCAGATTTCTTTTTACAGCTTCGAATTGATTGTTTCGAGCTGCTTGTAAGCTTTTTTGAATTGTTAAGCTACTTAAGATGATAACTGCAGTGCTTAAGAAAAAAGCATCTGGCAAATCAAATTCCATCCAGTTTCCTTCGGCTTGTCTAACAATATATCCAGAAGTGAATCCAATAAAAAGCATTACAATACTAATCATTGAAATGAAGAGTAAAGGTTTACGTGTTTTTCTTTTGTCTACTTGAAAATCGGTTTTCATATTATTGCAGTAAGTATTTGTCGAGTACGTAAATGATTTGAACTACGGGTAAGTATATTAAGCTTCCAAACATCAGTTTTTTAGCAGATGTTTGATCGCAATTTTTTAAGAGTAAGGCACTTTTCCTGTAAAGGAATATGCCCATGAGTAAGATGAGAATTGCCCCTATAGGTGATAGTAAAAGTTTGCTTTCAATTCCAACATAAGGAAATACAAGAGGAAGGATGGACACAGGGATCAGCCATATTGTGTATAGCATAGCTTGAAAAGCTGATCTTTTATCTTTCAAACCTGAAGGTAGCATTCTAATTCCAGCCTTTTTGTAGTCTTCATCAAGTAACCATGCAATTGCCCAAAAGTGAGGGAATTGCCACAGAAATTGAATGGCAAACAATGTTCCCGCTTCAATCCCAAATTGGTCTGTAGCTGCGACCCAGCCGAGCATAAAAGGTATAGCTCCAGGGAAAGCGCCTACAAATACGGCTATAGGGCTTACTGTTTTTAAAGGCGTATAAACCGCAGCATATAATACAAGTGCTGCAGCGCCAAACATTGCCGATTTGGGATTGATATAATAAAGGATGACCATCCCGATTAAGCCGAGAATACTCGAGAATAGTAAACCTTCGGAAGTCGCCATTCTACCAGCAGGCATAGGTCGTTCCTTAGTTCGATCCATTAATTTATCGGTGTTTCTTTCGTAAACCTGATTGAAGCCGTTTGATGAGGCAACTACCATGAATCCACCTACGAGAAGCATGAGTAGGATTTTGAAGTCGACTTCATCTACAGCAAGTAAATAACCTACTAAGGCCGAGAAAACTACGGTGCTTGATAGACGTAGTTTTGCTAACTGACTGTAATCTTTAATCTTATTTTTCAAGTCTAAGGTTGGGTTTGTGAGTGCAAAAATAGGTATTAGAATGGAGGTATGCTTTGCTTTTAATGAAAATTAATTTGGCTCCTATTGTTTTAAGCTATGATAGGCTATATGAGCTTAGTTTATCAATTCGTTAATCTCCTTTTCTATGGCTTTGTTTTTTATCATTTTATCTACCACTAATGGTGGTGCAACTCTTTTTTTACAGTCGGTAAGTCTACATCTTTCGCAGGTAGCGTTTACTTTTTTTGTAACGATTTTTGGGTCGTCTAAGAATCTGACCCCTTTTTTTAATTTGTCGTTAACAAGAAGCCCAAGAGTTACACTACTGTTAGAATTAGGTGTAGGGTACATAGATCGAGCAATGGAAATGCAGAGGTATTCGTTTTCAGAGTCGATATAAGAGGATCTTTGAGCTTTTATGATGTTGCAGTTTTCCTTTTTCTTTGTTTGTTGTTTAGATAGATCTTTTAAAACGTCTATGGTAATCCATCTTCGGCAATAGTGTTCTGCAATTCTGTTTCCGTGCGGATTGTGTAATTTATTTAGGTGGAGTTCTTTGTTTAGGTAGTAGGTATCAGAATTATTGTCGTTGTTGAATCTTAAAAAGAATAAATTTTTGACACCCATTTTATGTGGGAGTATATTGGTCATTCTTTGGAAGAGCATCTCCGGGGATGCATTGTATTTCACGAGTAGTTTTTCAATTTTATCAGGATCGAAAGTATTTGAATTAAAGAATTCTTTCAGATCTCTATGTAGCTCATCTTGATTAATGAGTAATGCGATGGAGAAGTATGAGGCTTTAAAGTTATTCAGCACCTCGTCGAAGTTTTTCGCAATATGGTGGCTAAAGGTTAGGGGTCTTTCTTTAAGTTTTAAGTAGTTAAAGGCTATTTCTCTACCGAGTATAAATAGTAATTGAGATTCTTGTAGTGTCGGATTGGTGTAAAGCACATTTCCTTCTACTTGTTTAAGGATTGAACGGAGTCCTGATAAGTTTGGGTAGTTTTGTGTGTCTATAGTTTTAAAGCTGTAGTGGAAGTGGTCTGAAAGTGTTTTTTTTAACTCTGAAACACTCAATCCTTTTTTGTCTAAACCAAATGTTCTTAGACAGGAAGCTACACTCTCTTCAAGCTCTTCAAAATAGTTTAGGTGCAACTCTTGGTAGGCTCTAAGGGCAGAGTAGTAAAAGTGTTCCTGATTGAGCTGGTGGTCCCTTGCTATTTCGAAAATCGCACTAATAAAAGCGTTTACTCTTGTGGGAGCCTCAGCGAGGAGTCCTACTAGTTTTTTAGAGTCGATTCCGAAAAAGTCTAAGGGGATTTCGTTTAGTACGTCGCTTTTTATCAATGTACTCAGCGGTGAAAGTCTTTTTTCGAGTTTTAGAGAGACCATTTCGTCAAAATCTAACCCTAATGCGCTTGATATTGATTGTATTTTATCGGGTTTGGGATACTTTTTCCCCTTTTCAATCTCATTTAAATAGGAGATTGAAAGGCCAGAGGATTCCGATAATTTCGCTAAAGAGAGACTTTTCTCCTTTCGTGCCTGCTTTAGCTTTAAGCCAAAAATAATTTTTATGTTTTCCTTGTTTACGCTCATTTTTCAAAGATATAAAAAATATTGATTAGCGTAATTCCTTTAATAGCGAATAAAATATAAATAGCGAAAATTCGCAAATGAGGAAAATTGTTATAGCTTTGTAAGGAACCTAAAATCAAAAGGATGGAAATGGAAACTCTATTGAGATCAAACGTCAATATCACCATAAAAGAAAATTACAACACTGAGGTATTAACCGAAGGGGCATTAGTTTTTTTAGAGGCTTTACATAATAAATTTAATTCAAAACGAATTGAGCTTATTGCTGATCGATCGATAAGACAGCTTGAAATAGATAAAGGTGTATTGCCTTATTTTTTACCCGAAACAAAAAGTGTTCGCGAAGGTGTTTGGAAAGTAGCACCTATACCACACGATTTACAAGATAGAAGGGTTGAAATTACGGGGCCAGTAAGTAGAAAGATGATTATTAATGCTTTGAATTCTGGAGCCAAAACATTCATGGCGGATTTTGAAGACAGCAATGCACCTACTTGGAGAAATGTAATTGATGGACAACAAAATCTTAAGGATGCTGTTGCAGGAACTATAAGCTTTCAGAAACAAGGTTCGGATAAAATTTACACTTTGAATGAGCAAACCGCAGTCTTGATGGTGCGTCCTAGAGCGTGGCACCTTGATGAGCGTCATCTTGAGGTAAACGGCCAAGTAATGAGTGGCTCATTGGTTGATTTTGGTTTGTATTTCTTTCATAATGTAAAGGCGTTATTAAGAAAGGGAACTGCTCCTTATTTCTATTTGCCAAAAATGGAGTCTCATTTAGAGGCTCGTCTTTGGAATGAGGTTTTTGTATTCGCACAAGATTATATGAAAGTCCCACAACAGAGTATTAGAGCAACGGTTTTAATTGAAACGATTATGGCGGCCTTTGAGATGGATGAGATTTTATTCGAGTTGAAAGATCATATCGCTGGTTTAAATTGTGGACGTTGGGATTATATATTTTCATTTATCAAACGATTAAGAATGCACAGTGAGTTTCTTCTTTCTGATCGTGATCTCGTAGGAATGTCCATTCCTTTTATGAATAACTACTCCCTTCTGTTAATACAAACTTGTCATAAACGCGGAGCTTCAGCAATTGGTGGTATGGCGGCACAAATTCCTATTAAGGAAGATGAAAAAGCCAATAGAGTAGCCTTAGATAAAGTTGTTCAAGATAAAATGCGTGAAGTGAAAAATGGTCACGACGGAACTTGGGTAGCGCACCCAGCATTGGTGTCAGTTGCTCAAAATGTATTTGATGCTATGATGCCTGCAAAAAATCAAATTGAAGTGCTGAGAAGTGATTTGACCATAAAGGCACAAGATTTATTAGATGTGCCCGAATTATCAATCAGTGAAAAAGGGCTTAGAAAGAATGTAAATGTCGGAATTCTCTACTTAAATGCTTGGTTGATGGGTAATGGTGCGGCAGCAATCTATCATCTGATGGAAGATGCTGCAACTGCCGAGATATCAAGAGCTCAAATATGGCAATGGATTAAACATGGCGCAGTATTAACTGATGGACGGAAAGTAGATATGGAGCTTGTACATAGTTTACTTCCAGAAGAGCTTGAAAAGATTAAAGATTATGTAGGGGATGTGTATTATGAAAATGCCCGATTCCCTGAAGCGATAGCATTATTTGAAGAACTCGTTTTTAGCGATGAGTTTGAAGAGTTCTTAACACTAAAAGCTTACCTAAACATTTAATTAATTCGCAACTAGCGTAATGTATAACGTTCTAGATAAAGAAGACATGAAAGCCTTACAACAAAATAATTATAGCTCTGCATTAGAGACTGTAAGAACTCTAAAGCAAAAACACGAAAAAACTTGGGGCTCAATTAGTCCAGAAAGTGCGGCTAGGATGATTACTCAAAATCGTTTCAGAACAGGTTTAGATATTGCTAAATATACTGCTGCTATTATGAGAGAAGATATGGCTGCATATGATGCGGACTCTTCAAACTATACGCAATCATTGGGATGTTGGCATGGCTTTGTCGCTCAACAAAATATGATAGCTGTTAAAAAACACCATAAAACAACGAGTAAAAGTTATTTATATCTTTCAGGGTGGATGGTTGCAGCATTGCGTTCGGAATTTGGACCATTGCCTGATCAATCTATGCATGAAAAAACGAGTGTACCCGCATTAATAAAAGAGATTTATGATTTCTTACGGCAAGCTGATGCAATAGAGTTAAATGATTTATTTAGAAGACTAGAAGAAGGAGAGGATGTACAAAGTCAAATTGATAATTTTGAAACACATATAGTTCCTATTATTGCAGATATTGACGCAGGCTTTGGAAATGAAGAAGCTACCTATTTGTTGACTAAGAAAATGATTGAGGCTGGTGCTTGTGCTATTCAAATTGAAAATCAAGTTTCTGATGCTAAGCAATGTGGCCATCAAGATGGGAAAGTTACTGTGCCCCATGAGGATTTCATAGCAAAAATTAATGCTATTAGATATGCGTTCTTAGAGTTAGGAATTAATGATGGGGTAATTGTAGCAAGAACTGATTCTGAAGGTGCTGGACTCACCCAAAAATTACCGGTTAGTAAAGAGCCTGGAGATTTACCTTCTCAATACTTATCTTTTGTAGAAGCAGAAGAAATTAATATTAATGAGGCTACTGACGATGATGTATTGCTTAAAAGAGATGGTAAATTAGTGCGGCCTGTAAGGTTACCTAATGGTTTGTATAAGTTTAAAGAGGGGTCAAATATTGATAGAGTGGTCTTAGATTGTATTACAAGTCTACAAAACGGCGCTGATTTATTATGGATTGAAACACCAACTCCAAACGTGAAACAAATTTCGCATATGGTCAATAGAGTTAAAGAAGTTATACCAAATGCTAAGTTGGTTTATAATAATTCACCGTCGTTTAATTGGACATTAAACTTCCGGAATCAAGCCTATCAAGAAATGCTCGATGAAGGAGAAAATGTGACAGCGTACGACAGAAATAATTTAATGTCTGAAGAATATGACAACACAGAATTGTGCTTCCGTGCAGACGAAAAAATTAAAAGCTTCCAAATTGATAGCGCACAAGAAGCAGGTATATTTCATCATTTAATTACTTTACCTACTTACCATACAACAGCTCTTCATATGAACGATTTAACTGAAGGTTATTATGGAGAACAAGGGATGTTAGCCTACGTAAAAGATGTTCAAAGACAAGAGATTAGAAAAGGGGTTTCTTGTGTGAAACATCAAAGAATGGCTGGGTCAAATCTTGGAGATGATCATAAAACATTTTTTGCTGGAGAGAAAGCATTAAAAGCAGGAGGTGTAAACAATACTTCAAATCAGTTTGAAGTTAAAGAAACTAAAGTAGCACAGGAACTTGTTGCTTAGTGTTGTTGAGTCTGCAGAACAGTATCTGTTTTAGTATGAAAAAAAAAGGAGCGATTTATCGTTCCTTTTTTTTCATAATGAAAAGCTATTTGTTCTTGATAATCGATCTAATTCTGCCTGCCAATAGTACAGCCTAGTAATTATTGCTCATTGCTTACGAATGTTGAGTAGTTGGAGTAGTTTTGTTTGATTCCAAGCCTGGGCAGTCACAGCTTTTGAGTGCTGAACAAGAATTAAGGAGTACTAAGGTGAAAAAAACTAAAACGTAAAGTGAAGATGATTTATGGTTTAATCTCATATCAATGCGCATAAAAGCGTCTATTTATTTATAGATTCGGTAAATTTACATTTATTTTAGAGAAAATTAATGCTATGGGTTTAATTGCATCCTTCGGGAAATATTTACTTTTTATCGCTGAAGTTTTTCGTAAACCAGAACGCCGATCTGTCATGTACAAATTGGTAGTAAAAGAGATTTTCGATCTGGGATTAAAATCAGTCTTATTTGTTGTTTTCGTTTCTCTGTTTGTTGGTGCTGTAGTAACTCTACAAACGGCTGCTAATATGGAGGGGAGTTGGATGCCAAGGTATTTAATTGGTTATGCTACTCGCGATGCTGTGATATTAGAGTTTTCACCTACGATTATAAGCTTATTGTTGGCAGGTAAAATTGGCTCAAATATAGCCTCTAGTTTAGGTACTATGAGAGTTACGGAACAGATAGATGCATTAGAAGTAATGGGTGTGAATCCGGCCACTTACTTAGTTAGACCTAAGATTTTTGCACTGGTATTTTTTAATCCACTGCTAATATGCTTAAGCATGTTTGTGGGTGTTATTGGTGGTTGGGCTGCCGGAGTTTTTTCTGGAGAGTGTACAGCTTCAGAGTTTATAGAGGGAATACAGTACGACTTTATCCCCTTTAAGGCTGTTTACGCATTAATTAAGACGGTTTTGTTTGCATTTATTATTGCTAGCGTGTCATCTTTTCATGGTTTTTATACCCAAGGAGGTGCACTAGAGGTAGGGAGGTCCAGTACTAGAGCTGTAGTTTTTAGTTCTGTATTAATTATTGTTACCAACTATTTATTAACTCAGTTACTTTTAGGCTAATGATAGAAGTTAAAAACATAGTAAAATCTTTTACTGAGAAAATAATTCTTAATGATGTTTCATTCGATTTTTTTCAAGGAAAAACCAATTTAGTAATTGGTCAAAGTGGTTCTGGTAAAACTGTATTATTAAAATGTTTACTTGGTCTACATACTCCAGATTCTGGTTCTATATCCTTTAACGGATCAGATATAGTAGTATTACCAACTAATGAGTTGAAATCTTTGAGGAAACAGGTTGGAATGGTATTTCAAGGTGGCGCTTTATTTGATTCATTAAATGTAGAGCAAAACGTATTATTTCCTTTGGAGATGTTTTCTGATATGTCTAGAGAAGAGATGTTAGAGCGTGTTAACTTTTGTTTAAAACGAGTTAACTTAGAAAATGTTAATCATTTGTTCCCATCAGAAATTAGTGGTGGGATGAAAAAAAGAGTTGCTATTGCTAGAGCAATTGTCTTAAATCCAAAATATTTATTTTGTGATGAACCCAATTCTGGATTAGACCCATACACAGCTATTCTAATTGATAATTTGTTGCAGGAGTTAACTCACGAATATGGTATGACAACAGTTATTAATACCCACGATATGAATTCGGTTATGGAGATTGGAGAAAACATATTGTTTATCAAAGACGGTCGTAAGATTTGGGAGGGCACAAGTCAGGACATACTGACTGCCAGTAATCAAGATTTACAAAATTTTGTATTCTCTTCGGAACTTTTCAAAACCATTAAAGCGAAAAGCATCTAATTTAATGCATAAAAAAAAGGCTTCCCGCATGTGCGGGAAGCCTTTTTTATTAAATGAAAATCATCAATTACTTGATGATAACTCTTTGTACGTTTTCAGAAGTACCGTTAGCTACTTTTACAAAGTATAAACCTGCATTGTAGTTAGACATGTCAAATGATTCGTTGATCATTCCTTCAACAGTTTTAGTAGAAACAATTTCTCCTAATACATTGATTACTTCTACAGAGTATGAGTTAGCTTCAGTAGAAGTAACTGTAAACACACCATTAGATGGGTTAGGGAAGATAGAAACACCATTTAATTTTGATTCGTTAATTGCCATGTCGTTAGTTTCAACGATAAGGAAGTTATCTAACATTAATCTTTCCATGTCTGTAGAGTGGTGGTGGAAAGTGAAATAGATGCTTTCACCAGCAAAGTCATTCAAAGAAACAGTTTTTTGAGTCCAAATTGTATCTTCAGCTTGAGCTAAAGGAGTATGAGCTTCGTAAGAGAATGCGATATCAGTTTCACCTGGATCAACATCATTGTATGGTTCCATTCCTCCAGTAGTGATGTAAATATCAAAACCATCAATCCAGTTACTAACTCCTCTGTGGTGGAATTTTAATGCTGCACCTGCATCTGGAATTGTTACAGGACCCATCCCTAAGTAGTTGTCTGCTTGAGCAGAAGCATCAGTAAACCAAGAGTAAGCTGTTAAGTACCATGCTGTATCTGGTACTGTAGGGTCAAGGTTTTCATCCCAGTCAAAAGTTAAATCTCCGTTTGGAGCAGTTGGGATACTGTTGTCATCTCTGTCGTAAGTCCAGAAAAAACTAGAAACGTATTCTAATACATCTGCATCAGTTTCGTCTGCATAAGGTGAAGCGATAGCTTCATCAAAATCTTCTCTCATTAATTCAAAGGCTTCATAATCTGCATCGTCAGCAATTATCAATATGTTACTACAGTCATAGTAAAATAATGTATCACCTTCAGCTTGTTTGAATTGTAAGTTGTCTGCAGCTTTAGTTAATTTAACTGGTGCTAAAGCGCGAACCGATTGTTGAGCAAAAGCAGTTGCTCCGATTAACATAGCAACTGATAATAGTTGAAGTTTTCTCATAGTGTTGTTGTTTAAATGTTGTTTAGGTTCTACAAATTTAAGTTATCTACTTAAATATCACAAGTACTCTCTTCATAAGCTTCTACACTAGGGCATGAGCATATTAAGTTTCTATCTCCATAAGCCTGATCAATACGGCGAACAGCTGGCCAGAATTTATTTTCGCGTACCCAATCTAGTGGGTAAGCTGCATGGTGTCTGGAATATCCAAACATCCATTCGTCGCTGGTGCACTGTTCTAATGTGTGTGGAGCATTTTTCAATGTATTATCTTCAGGGTGATATTCACCTGTGATAACGTGCTCGATCTCTTTGCGTATACTTATCATAGCTTCACAAAAACGATCGAGTTCTTGTTTGCTTTCACTTTCTGTAGGTTCTATCATTAGGGTTCCTGCTACAGGGAATGAAACTGTAGGAGCATGATATCCATAGTCCATTAATCGTTTAGCAATATCTGTTACATCGATACCACTAAGGTCTTTTAGATCTCTACATTCTAAAATCATTTCGTGGGCTACACGACCGCTTTCTCCTGTATATAAGATCTTATAGTGCTTTTCTAATTTTGCTTTCATATAGTTAGCATTTAGAATAGCGTGCTTTGTTGAAGACTTTAAACCTTCTTCGCCCAACATTTTAATATAGGCGTAAGAGATTAATAAAACTAAAGCAGATCCCCAAGGAGCAGCAGAAATTGCAGAGATGCTATTTTTTCCACCACATTCAATAACTGGGTGGCCAGGAAGGAATTCGACCAGTTGAGGTGCAACCCCTATCGGACCTACTCCTGGACCTCCACCTCCGTGAGGAATAGCAAAGGTTTTGTGTAAGTTAAGGTGACATACATCGGCACCAATTTCTCCTGGAGAAGTAAGCCCCACCTGTGCATTCATGTTTGCACCATCCATATATACTTGTCCACCGTGTTGGTGAATAATTGAAGTGATTTCTTTTACAGAGGCTTCATAAACACCATGTGTTGATGGGTAAGTAATCATTAGTGCAGATAATTCGTTAGAGTGCTTTTCAGCTTTTTCTCTCAAATCATCTACATCAATATTTCCCATTTCATCGCATTTAACTACAACAACCTTCATTCCTGCCATAACAGCAGAAGCAGGGTTCGTACCGTGCGCTGAAGAAGGGATTAGAGTAATGTTTCTTTGTTCGTCTCCACGAGATCTATGGTATTCTCTAATTACCATCAATCCTGCGTATTCGCCTTGAGCTCCAGAGTTTGGCTGAAGAGACATACCCGCAAAACCAGTGATTTCACATAAGTCTGCTTCCAGTTGTTTGAAGATCTCCAAATATCCTTCAGCTTGCTCAGTAGGAATAAAAGGGTGAAGAGAGCTAAAGTTACTCTCATTTAAAGGGAGCATTTCTGATGCTGCGTTAAGCTTCATCGTACATGAGCCTAAGGCAATCATAGAGTGGTTAAGAGATAAATCTTTGCGCTCTAATTTCTTGATGTAACGCATCATCTCTGTTTCCGAATGGTACGAATTGAAGACTTCATGTGTCATGAAGTCTGATGATCTTTGTAGAGATTTTGATATGATACTTGAATCATAAACTTCTGTAATTCTATTGTAATCAACTCCTTTTGATGCAGCTAATACGGCTAGTATATCATTCAAGTCATCTATAGTCGTAGTCTCATTTAGACTGATACTAATCGTGTGCTCGTCAATATATAGGAAGTTTATATGTGCTTCTAATGCAATTTTATTAATTGCGTCAGCAGTGATATCTTTTAGGTCGATTAATAGTGTGTCAAAATACTGCTCATTAATTTGTGCGAAACCTAAATCTTTAATGGCAGAGGCTAGTGCATTTGTTTTGTTATGAATGCGTTTAGCGATATGCTTTACACCACTTGGTCCGTGATACACAGCATACATACCAGCCATAACAGCTAGTAGTACTTGAGCAGTACAGATATTAGAAGTTGCTTTTTCTCTTTTAATATGTTGTTCACGAGTTTGAAGAGCCATTCTTAAAGCAGACTTTCCATCAACATCTTTAGATAAACCAATGATACGTCCTGGAACATTTCTTTTGAAAGATTCTTTAGTCGCAAAATAAGCAGCGTGTGGCCCACCATATCCCATAGGGATACCGAAACGTTGAGAAGTACCTACAACAACATCTGCACCCCAAGAGCCAGGTGATTCTAAAAGAGCTAAGGATAGTAAGTCGGCAGCTACTGCAACACCCGCTTCTTGTGCATGTGCTTTCTCGGTAAAATTTTTGTATTCGAAAACTTCACCTGTAGCAGCAGGATATTGAAGGATAGCACCGAATACCTTTTCAGTAAATTCAAATTCTCGGTGATCGCCGATAATGAGTTCTATCCCTAGGGGTTCAGAGCGAGTTTCTAGTAAACTAATTGTTTGTGGCAAGCAATCTTCAGAAACGAAAAATTGATCAGCATCAATTTTCTTCTTAGATCGAGGTCTGCTATTGTAAAGCAAAGCCATTGCTTCTGAAGCTGCTGTAGCTTCATCTAAAAGAGAAGCATTTGCTATTTCCATTCCAGTAAGGTCAATAACCATGGTTTGGAAATTCAGTAGTGCCTCGAGTCTACCCTGAGCAATTTCTGCTTGGTATGGAGTGTAAGCAGTATACCAACCCGGGTTTTCTAAAACATTTCTTTGGATAACACTAGGAAGAACTGTGTTGTGATACCCTAAACCAATATAGGTTTTGTATTGTTTATTTTTTTGAGCGAGCTCTTTAATATGTGCTAAGAATTCTTGTTCGGTTAAAGCTTCTTCAAGCTTTAAGTCATCCTCCAGACGAATTCCAACAGGTATGGTCTGATCAATTAATTCGTCAACAGAGTTTAAGCCAATTGTAGCTAGCATTTCTTTTACATCTTCCTCTCTAGGACCGATGTGGCGAAGTAAGAACGAGTTTGTGTTCATTTTTTTATTGATAGTAGGTTGTATAAGCTAGCAAAATTACGAAATAATCGATGGTGGTATCTATTAGTAGAATGAAAAATATAAGTATTTTTGAGTGTATGAGATTTATAGTAAAGATTTTAGATTTTTTGGTTGCTAGTAATATCTATGTGTCACTTGGTGCATGCACATTAACATGGTTAAGCTTGCAGGTTTATGATACCGAAAACACCGAATTAACTCTCTTTATTTTCTTCTCAACACTCTTTGCGTATAATTTCATGCGATTGGTTCGCGTTCATCCCATGTTGTTAGAAGGGGAGTCAAATAGGCATAAAAGCATTTTTAAATTAAGAAGACTATTATGGGTGCTTTGTGTTCTGTCTGGACTTATTTCCTTCTATTTTTTCACTGTGATTTATCGACCCATTCTATCCTTATTAATAGCAATGACTGCTATCTCGTTGGCTTATGCATTACCGGTATATAAAAAAAGAGATACGTGGTTACGTTTAAGAGATATTCCTGGAGTGAAAATATTTTTAATAGCTATCGTATGGTCGCTAGTAACCGAGGGTTTTCCAACGCTAATGAGTGGGAATACATTGAAAGTACTCCCTTTGCTAGAGCGATTCTTATTCATTTTTGCTATTACCATACCTTTTGATATTCGCGATATGCGATTCGATGACCAGAACTTATCAACTATTCCTCAATATTTTGGTGTTAGAAAAGCGAGGTGGATAGGAATAGGTGCCTTATTATTTGCCGAGTTGATATTAGCTTATCGTTTCTTTTTTATGGGGCATTTCAATTTATTGGGGATAATTGCTATCTATTTAACCTATGAATTGTCAGTTTTTTTAATTTATAAAAGCCACCCACAGTTGCAGGAACGCTTTGTTACATTAGGTGTCGAAGGGATGTCTATACTAATTGGCTTACTCTTTTACCTTTCTCAAATCCTCTAATAGAATATTGTAGAGCGGTCTAATTATTGTAATTTAGGGGGCTAAAATTTAACAGATGAATTGGGAATTTTCGGAAGATTTTGCCAGAAAAATGGATCATAAAGATCCCTTGGCTGACTATAGAAATAACTTTTATATACCAGAAGTAAATAATGAGGAATCAGTTTATTTTACTGGTAATTCTCTTGGACTTCAACCTAAAACTGCACGTACTTTTATCAATCAAGAGTTAGATGATTGGGCGAAATATGGAGTGGAAGGTCATTTTCATGGAAAGACACCTTGGTTTGATTATCATAAATCGTTAACCAAAGCTAGTGCGAAAATTGTTGGCGCTAAAGAGTCAGAGATTGTTGTAATGAATGGCTTGACAACAAATTTACATTTAATGTGGGCATCTTTTTATCGTCCAACAAAAGAACGATACAAGATCATTTGTGAAGCTAAAGCTTTCCCATCTGATCAGTATGTGATGGAGAGTCAGGCTAAGTTTCATGGTTTTAACCCTAATGAAGCTATCGTAGAAGTTGCTCCACGAGAAGGTGAATATACTATTCGTACAGAGGATATTCTAAAGAAAATAGAAGAGTTGGGCGATAGTTTAGCTTTAGTTTTCTGGGGAGGTGTGAATTATTATACAGGACAAGTTTTTGATATGGAATCTATTTGTGCTGCAGGACATAAAGTTGGAGCTAAGGTAGGATTAGATTTAGCACATGCAGCGGGAAATGTAGAGTTGAAACTTCACGAATGGGGAGTTGATTTTGCTGCTTGGTGTTCGTATAAATATTTGAATTCTGGCCCTGGTAATGTTTCTGGAGTATTCGTACATGAACGTCATGGTGAAAATGCCGATTTACCTCGTTTTGCTGGATGGTGGGGACATGATGAGGAGCGTAGATTTTTAATGGAGAAAGGATTCGTACCTTCTAAGGGTGCTGATGGTTGGCAGTTAAGTAATGCTCCTGTTTTTGGTATGGCTGCACATCGTGCTTCCTTAGAGATTTTTGAGGAAGTAGGAATGACTAAGCTCATTGATAAGTCTCGTTTATTAGTTGATTACCTTGAGTTTGTTTTAGCAGATATTACTACTAGAGTTGACAATTGCAATTTTGAGTCGATTACTCCAAAAAACAATAAGGAGCGTGGTTGCCAAGTTTCTGTATTATTACATGGACAAGGAAAAGGTTTGTTCGATAAATTAACAGAACTAGGAGTGATAGCAGATTGGAGAGAACCGAATGTTATTCGAATGGCACCAGTACCTTTATATAACTCTTTCGAAGATATTTATCGATTCGGGAAAAAATTAGAAGCTAGCTTATGATCGAGAAGAAGTTTACCCTAGCTGGAGCAGGATTAGTAGGTTCTTTATTTGCAATATATTTAGCAAAAAAAGGACATAGAGTAGATGTTTTTGAACGCCGAAAAGACATGCGTACAGAAACAATCGGAGTAGGAAAGTCTATCAATTTGGCTTTATCTAATAGAGGTTGGAAAGCTTTAGCCGGAGTAGGAGTAGAGGAGGAAGTAAAGCAGATGGCTATTCCAATGCATAAAAGGGTGATGCATGCACTCGATGGTACGCTTACCGATCAAGCTTATGGTAAAGACGGAGAAGCGATTTATTCTGTATCTAGAGGAGGTTTAAATGCCCTTTTAATGGATATAGCTGAGCGAGAAGATAAGGTGAATATACATTTTAATAAGAAGTGTGTAGGTGTAAACCTTAAGGAGGCATCGTCTACTTTTGAGGATGCTATTACTAAAGAAATCACAAAAGTTAAAGCAGATCATGTTGTGGGTGCAGATGGAATATACTCTGCTGTTAGAACTCAAATGCAACGTCAAGACAGGTTTAATTATGAACAACGTTATATTGAGCACGGATATAAAGAATTGGTGATACCAGCAAATGAAGATGGAACCCACCAATTAGAGATGAACGCACTGCATATTTGGCCTAGAGGGACATATATGTTAATTGCACTACCTAATCTAGATGGAAGTTTTACCTGTACTTTATTCTTCCCATTTAAGGGGGAATATTCTTTTGAGAGCTTAAATGATGATACGTCTGTATTGAGTTTCTTTAAAGAAGTATTCCCAGATGCAGTTTCTTTGATGCCGACTCTTTTACAAGACTTTAAGGAAAACCCAACATCTTCTTTGGGTATTATTCGTTGTTTTCCATGGACTGTAGAAGATAAGGTAATGTTAATTGGTGATGCCTCACACGCCACTGTTCCTTTTTATGGACAAGGAATGAATTCTGGTTTTGAGGACTGCTCAGTGTTTAATGACTTAATGGAGCAGTATGGAGATGATTGGGAAGCTTGTTTTAAAGCCTATGAGCTTGCAAGAAAAGAGAACGGTGATGCTATTCAAGATTTATCGATTCACAATTTTATGGTGATGCGCGATAAAACTGCAGATCCTAAATTTTTACTACAAAAGAAAATAGAAAAGCATTTTTCTACCAAGCATCCAGATAAATGGTTGCCCTTATATTCTATGGTAACCTTTTCGGATATTCCTTATGCTGAAGCATGGAGACTTGGACAGAAACAAGAGGGTATGATGGCAGAAATAGTTGCTCTTCCAAATATAGAATCTAAATGGAATTCTAAAGAGATAGAAGAGCGAATGCTCGAAATGATTGGATAAAAAAAAGCCCCGCATTTGCGGGGCTTTTTTAATTTTACAAATAAGATTAAAATCTTATAAGTTTAAATATTTCTTAGAAGGAGTGAAAATTCCATCTTTAGCAATTGTCATTGTAGCAACACATTCGTCGTATACAGCTAAACCACTTCCGTCAGTATCTAAGTACAATGTATAAGCAATAACTAGAGTTGTTCCATTTAATTGACCTTCAAGGTCAAATTCACCTGGGAAAACATTTCCATTACCTTCAATTTCAGTAGAAACACCAGTTGCAGAAAAAGAATCTCCACTAACCGAGATAGTTACATCGTTGTTGTCTCCAGCAGACCATCCAAAAGCATTAACTAATGTAATTTCATTTCCATTAGCAGTAATTTCTTGGTCATAAGTGTAATCACCACCAGTACAAGCTTCTTCTACAGCGTAAGTACCGGCGAACATATCACCTGCGTAAGTACATGAACCATCATCAACAGTTGCAGCAGCGTTAAAATTAGTTGCAGTACCATCAGTACAACCTAAAATTGTGTAAGTACAAGAACCATCATTTTCTGTAGCAGAAGAATTATAGTTGTCTGCAGTTGCATCAGTACAACCTAATACTGCATCTTCTTCACAAGAAGAGAATGAAACCAATGCTGCAAAAGCAGCGAACATTGCGATTTTTTTCATAATTATGTTTGGGTTAATTTATTTGCGAATCTAATAAAATCAATGATAAAACAAAAAAATATTTACTCATAGATTTCAGTTTAAGGACTATTTTAAAAAAGGATTATTAGCTTTTTCAAAACCAATACTTGTTTTTGGACCATGTCCAGGGTAGACTACCATCGCATCATCAAGAGTGAATAATTTATGTCTAATTGAGTTTAAGAGTGTTTCATGGTCACCCAAAGGTAAATCAGTTCTTCCGATACTCAGGTGAAATAACACATCTGCTGATAACGTAATATTTTCTTCTTTGTTAACCAGGCAAATATGCCCAGGAGCATGTCCAGGAGTGAATATAATTTCAAAGGTACTTGAACCAAACTCGACAATATCCCCTTCTTCTAAAAAACTACCAACTTCTGGTAACTCCCCTAAATGTACTCCATACTTATCCGCTGCCAGAGGTGCATATTCTAGCATAGGAAGATCTAGTTGATGCATTTGGGGGCTTAGTTTGTATGTGTCAGCAACAAATTTATTTCCAAATATATGATCTAAATGGCAGTGTGTATTTATTAAGGCAACAGGCTTAAGGTTGTTTTGATCAATAAAGTTCTTTAGAACTGTATTTTCATTTTCATTATAACAGCCTGGATCAACTATAATGCATTCATTTGTTTCATCGTATGCGATGTATGTGTTTTCCTGAAAAGGATTAAAAGTAAAACTCTGAATTTTTATCATTTGAATGTGATGATGGTTCCTAAGGCGAAATTAATTATTTTTATCGTAGAATAACTTAATTTCGCGTGGCTAAACATATAATATAAGTAAATGTCAAAAACTGATTTATCTAAAATTACGGGTTATTGTTTGATTACTGGTGCAAGTCACGGCATTGGTAGAGCTATATCTCACGAATGGGCTTCAAAAGGGGTTTCTATAGTTGCGGTAGCCATAGATGAAAGAGCATTAGAAGTTTTAAAAGAGGAAATCGAATCAGAATTCAAAGTTTCGTGTATTACTTTAACAAAGGATTTACTTAATCCGGACACTCCAAAAGAGATTTTCTCATGGTGTGTTGAAAATAATGTTGATGTTCAGATTTTAGTAAATAATGTAGGTTTGGGTTCGGCTGGTAGTTTTGAGGATACAACTATGGAGTTTGATGTTTGTTTAGTAAAACTGAACATTTTTCCAATGATCCAGTTAACGAAACTATTCCTCCCGACTTTGAAAAAATTTAAAAGATCTTACATCTTGAATATGAGTAGTCTTGGTAGTTATAGACCAATACCTTATAAAGCTCTTTATACTGCCTCAAAAGCCTTTATATATTCTTTTTCAAAAGCAATTTCTTCCGAGTTGAAAGAGGACAATGTTCAAGTTTCTGTTTCTTGTCCTGGTGGAGTTTATACCAATCCTGATGTGGTTGAACGAATTAAAGCAAGTGGGAAAATTGCGAAATGGACAAGCTTGTATGTTGATATTGTAGCTTCGTATATTGTGAATGGTATGTTGAGAGGGAAAAATTTAATTATCCCTGGAAGAGGTGCTAAAGTGCTAATGGTACTGATGAGGTTGATGCCTGAAAGCTTGAATCGGTGGATGGTAGGTAGAAACATGAAACGCAATCAAAGTGCAAAATAGGGTTAAACATATTATCAGATCAACATTTGACAATTTGGTTAAATGGAGAGAGTATTTACATGCAAATCCTGAGTTATCTTTTCAGGAGCATAATACATCTGCATTTGTAGCTTCTCGTTTAGATGAGATGAATATCTCTTATGAAAAAGGAGTTGTTGGAACTGGAATTGTAGCTTTAATAGAAGGTCGTAATCCTGAGAAACAATGTATTGCTTTACGAGCTGATTTAGATGCGCTTCCAATTCAAGAAGAAAATAATGTTTCTTATAAGTCAACAGTCGATAAAGTAATGCATGCGTGTGGACACGATGTGCATACTACTTGTTTGTTGGGAGCTGCAAAAGCTTTGAGTGACCTGAAGAATGAATTTGAAGGGACTATAAAACTTATTTTTCAACCCGGAGAAGAGGTCTTGCCCGGAGGAGCGTCTTTAATGATAAAAGAAGGGGTTCTTGAGAATCCTAAAGTTGATAAAATCTTAGCACTGCACGTTTTTCCAACGATGGATGTTGGAAAAGTAGGTTTTAAATCTGGGCAATATATGGCTGCTTGCGATGAACTTTATCTTACGATTAAGGGAAAAGGTGGGCATGCAGCATTGCCTCACCAGTATAATAATCCTATTATGATTATGGCTGAGCTTTTACTTAAGTTGGAAGTGTACTTGAAATCTCTTTCAACCGGAGCCTCACCTTATATATTTGCTTTTGGGAACTTACAGGCTGATGGGGCTACAAATGTAATACCTGAATATGCCAAGGCTGAAGGTACCTTACGAACTATGGATGAGGATTGGAGAACTTTAGTTCATCAAAAATTGAGTGTGTTTGTTGATGAGTTTTTGAAATCTAAAAATGCTGAAGGTGAATTAGAAATTCGAAAAGGCTATCCATTTTTGCAAAATGATGAATCCTTTACAAATTCTTCGATGCAAGAAGCAAAAGGTTTTTTAGGCTCAGATAATGTTGAAGAAATGAAGATTCGTATGACTGCAGAAGACTTTTCTTATTACAGTCAACAGGTTCCTGCTTGTTTTTTTAGATTAGGAATTAGAAACGAAGACTTGGGAATTGTGCATGGAGTACATCATGCACAATTTGACATTGATAAAAATGCTCTGGAAGTAGGGGCAGGGATAATGGCTTACTTAGCTATAAAGGCTTTGGATTAATTCGCGAAATCCGACATGAATTTAATACGCATTAATCTTAAATCCTCTTCTTCGTAAGCTCCATCAAATTCGGCTAAGGCGTCTTCAATAGAATCTGTTTCAGCATCTTCTTTAAAGTAGCCAAGAATTTCTTCTTGTTGATCTTCATCCAATACATCGTCTAAATAATAGTTGATGTCGACCTTAGTTCCTGAATAAACGATGTTTTCTATCTCGGTTATCAACTTGGTCATATCAAGACCTTTTGCTGAAGCGATATCTTCTAATGGGAGTTTTCGATCGGTACTTTGTATGATGTATACTTTTAAACCAGATTTGTTAACGATTGATTTAATCACCATATCTTGAGGTCTATCGATTTCGTTATCCTCAACATATTTAGAAATAAAGGTTATAAACTCTTTACCAAATCTATTGGCTTTACCCGAGCCTACGCCATTGATGTTTGTTAATTCTTCAATAGTAATAGGATACTGAAGGGCCATATCTTCTAAGGAAGGGTCTTGAAAAAGTACAAAAGGAGGAACATTTTTTTGATGAGCGACCTTCTTTCGTAAGCCTTTCAGCATACCCAACAATTTAGTGTCGAAAACGGATGACTTTACATTCGATTGAGCTTCTTGTACTTCAATATCAGTGTAATCGTGATCTTCTGTAATCATAAAAGATGTAGGTTTTTCTATAAATGACCTACTACTTTCGTTAAGTTTTAATAATCCGTAAGCTTCAATATCTTTAGAGAGTAAGCCTGTAACAATTACCTGACGAATTACTGCGTGCCAGTAACTAGCTTCTTTTGTACTTCCTTTCCCAAAAACGTCAAGTTTGTCACTATTATAGTCATTGAGCATTGCGGTCCTTTTACCAATTAGGATATTAGCAATCTCCTTGGCTTTAAATTTTTCTCTACTTTCTTCTATGGCCTTTAAGAGTAATAAAACATCTTCTTTTCCTTCGTGCCGTCCTTTAGGGTTCTTACAATTGTCACAAAGTTTGTTACATTGTTCATCATTGTATTTCTCACCAAAATAATGAAGTATGTATTTTCTTCGGCACATTGAGGTTTCGGCAAAAGAAACAGTTTCAAGTAGTAGTTGTCTTCCTACTTCTTGTTCTGCCACAGGTTTACCCTGCATAAATTTCTCTAACTTTTCAATGTCTTTATAACTGTAAAAAGCAACACATATTCCTTCTCCGCCATCTCTTCCAGCTCTTCCAGTTTCTTGATAGTAACTTTCTAAACTTTTTGGAATATCGTGATGAACAACAAAGCGCACGTCAGGTTTGTCAATTCCCATCCCAAAAGCAATTGTGGCTACAATCACGTCGCAATCTTCCATCAAGAAAGCATCTTGATGTTTTACACGTGTATTGGCATCTAATCCAGCATGATAGGGTAGAGCATTAATTCCATTTACTTGTAGTGTTTGAGCTATTTCCTCAACTTTCTTACGGCTCAAACAATAAACGATCCCAGACTTCCCAAGATGTTGTTTGACAAATTTTATAATCTCTTTATTGATGTTTATTTTTGGCCGGACTTCGTAAAATAAATTTTCACGATTAAAAGAAGATTTAAATAACTGAGCATTTTCCATACCCAGGTTTTTCTGAATATCTTCCTGAACCTTTTCTGTAGCTGTAGCAGTTAGGGCAATAATAGGAGTTTTTCCAATTCGTTGGAATATACTTCTGAGGTTTCGGTACTCAGGACGAAAATCATGTCCCCATTCTGAAATACAGTGAGCCTCATCAATCGCAAAAAAAGAAAGTTTTACAGTTTTTAAAAACTCAATATTCTCATCTTTAGTTAAAGATTCTGGAGCAACATATAAAAGCTTTGTAAGTCCGTTACTGATATCTTCTTTAACTTGTATAGTTTCTTTTTTTGTTAAAGAAGAATTTAGAACGTGAGCCACGCTATCATGTGTAGCAAAACCTCTAATTGCATCTACCTGATTTTTCATCAGAGCAATCAAAGGAGATACTATTATAGCGGTTCCTTCGCTCATAAAAGCAGGAAGCTGGTAACATAATGATTTACCTCCACCAGTAGGCTTTATTACAAAGGTGTCTTTACCCTCAAGAAGGCTTTGAATAACCCGTTCCTGATTACCTTTGAAATTAGAAAAACCAAAATACTTTTTAAGAGCTATGTGGAGTGTTTGATTTGTTTCGCTCATATGCGCTGTAAATTCCCGAAAATTGAGTTATTTTGCAATAATTAAAGTAAAGACAAAGTTCTGAAAAATCAAAACAATAGCCTTGAAATCTTCGAAGGAAATTATAGAAATAGCGAAAAAAGTTATCAATCAGGAAGCTGCTGCAATAGCTCAACTTTCGACTTTAGTCGATGAGCAATTCAGTGATGCAGTATATGCTGTTTACCAGGCTTCTGGGCGGTTGATAATAACTGGGATTGGTAAAAGTGCAAATATTGCCAATAAGATTGTTGCTACTCTAAACTCAACAGGGCAGCCAGCAATGTTTATGCATGCTGCCGATGCAATCCATGGTGATTTAGGAATGGTGCAAGCTGATGACACGGTAATGTGTATCTCTAAAAGTGGAAATACGCCTGAGATTAAAGTTTTAGTTCCGTTGATTAAGAATCTAGGAAATAAACTGATTGGGATGACTTCGAACAAAGAATCATTTTTGGCTCAAAATTCTGATTTTGTTTTTCACGCTTACGCTGAAAAAGAAGCCTGTCCTAATAATTTGGCTCCGACCACAAGTACGACAGCTCAGTTAGTTTTAGGCGATGCATTGGCGGTAGCTCTTTTAGAATTAAGGAAGTTTACAAGTAACGATTTTGCAAAATATCATCCAGGTGGTTCTTTAGGCAAGAAGTTATACTTAAGAGTAGAGGACTTGGTTCATTCTGAAAAGCCTCAAGTAAATCCAAGCTCACCTTTAAGTGATGTGATAATTGAGATTTCTACCAAACGATTAGGAACGACGGTTGTTCTCGATCAAAATGTGATTGTAGGTTTAATCACCGATGGTGATTTACGTAGAATGCTACAAAATGGTACAGATTTATCAGGAGTACTAGCTAAAGATATAATGAGTGTAAATCCTAAAAGCGTTCAGAAAGAGACACTTGCTGCAGAAGCACTTGGGCTTATGGAAGTGAATAATATAACTCAGCTTATAGTCACCGATAAAGAGTCATATGTGGGGATTATTCATTTACATGATATTTTAAAAGAAGGGATTTTATAAAATGAGTACAAACAAAGCAGACATGTCCTTTTTAGAACATTTAGGCGTCCTTAGAGGGCATCTAATTCGTTCTGCAATTGCAGTGCTTATACTTACTGTATTGGCATTCATCAATAAGAGTTTTCTGTTTGATGAATTACTATTAGCATCTAAAGAACCCGAATTTATAACCTACAGAGCTTTGTGTAGAGTTTCTGAGTGGTTCAATCTGGGAGACGTTCTTTGTATTACCGAACAACCATTTATTCTTATGAATGTGGATATGTCTGGGCAATTCACAATGCATTTATGGGTGGCATTTATAGCAGGAATCATTATCGCATTTCCTTACCTAATCTGGGAGCTCTGGCGATTTATCAAACCCGCATTACACGCTACAGAATCCAACTACACTTCGGGTATCGTTTTTATGATTTCCTTCTTATTTATGACTGGAGTTTGTTTTGGTTATTATATGATTGCACCACTGTCTGTGAATTTTCTGGGTTCTTATCAGGTAAGTGAAATGGTATCTAATCAAATTAATTTAAGCTCGTTTATCAGCACTGTAACCACAATTACTTTTGCTTGTGGATTAATATTTCAATTGCCAATAGTCGTTTATTTTTTAACGAGCTTAGGAGTGTTGTCTCCCGAGACCATGAAACAATATAGATCACATGGAGTCGTGGGGGCATTGGTTATCTCTGCTATTATTACACCACCAGACTTATCGAGTCAAATTTTGGTAACCTTACCGTTATTAGTCTTATATGAAATAAGTATTTATGTTTCGAAGTTTGTATTAAAACGATCTAAATCTAAAAATGAAATTACGCGCCGAACAAATAGTTAAGACTTATAAAGAACGCACTGTTGTTAAAGGGGTGAGTTTAGAAGTCAATCAAGGTGAGATTGTAGGTTTATTAGGCCCTAATGGAGCTGGAAAAACGACATCTTTTTATATGATTGTAGGTCTAATAAAACCGAGTTCGGGAAAGGTGTATTTAGATGGCGAAGACATCACAACTAATCCAATGTATGTTCGGGCTCAAAAAGGAATTGGTTACTTAGCTCAAGAGGCTTCAGTTTTTAGAAAACTTTCTGTTGAAGATAATATTAAGGCTGTGTTAGAAATTACTAAGCTATCTAAGGTTGAGCAAAAAGATAAGTTAGAAGAGCTTTTAAATGAATTTAGCTTACAACATATTCGAACTACACGAGGAGACTTATTATCTGGTGGAGAGCGTAGAAGAACAGAGATTGCAAGAGCTTTAGCTGTAAACCCTAAATTCATTCTTTTAGACGAACCTTTTGCAGGTGTTGATCCAATCGCCGTTGAAGATATTCAATCGATTGTATATCAGCTTAAAAAGAAGAATATTGGAATTCTCATCACTGATCATAATGTGCAAGAGACTCTTTCGATTACTGATAGAGCTTATTTACTTTTTGAAGGTAATATCCTTAAGGCAGGTACTGCAGAAGAATTAGCAGCAGACGAACAAGTTCGTAGAGTTTATCTTGGTCAGAATTTCGTTTTGCGTAAGTCGTAAGGAGTTTTCAAGCCCGAATTGTTTTACCCTTCGATTTCGAAGCTTAGGATTGGATCACAATTCATTTAAGTTTTCCGTCTTTCTAAATATCAGAGACAAAATCAAATAAAGAATTACGATAAGTGGTACTGCAGAGAACTGTAATAAAGCTAATAATAGAATTGCTAATCCAATAAATACAAACCTGAGTTTGTTATCAGCAAATTTTAAGTTTTTAAACTTTAAAGCAAAGAGAGGGATCTCTGAAACTAAAGTTAGCGATAGTAAAATTGTTAGTCCGATTAGAACCTCAGGCATTTCAATAATAGATGCTATAAAACTGTCTACTTGGAAGGTGCTAATTAGTGGAAATGATATGAAGATCAAACAATTTGCGGGCGTCGGTAATCCAATAAAGCTTTCACTTTGTCTTTCATCAATATTAAATTTTGCTAATCTATAAGCAGAGAATGAGGGTATGGCAAGTGCAATAAAAGAATAAGCACTTAAAGAACTGGCTTCTAAAAGGTGAAAAACCACTGATCCAGGAACAACTCCAAAGCTAACCATATCAGCTAATGAGTCTAATTCTTTACCCATTGGCCCCGACACTTTTAACAGACGAGCGGCAGCACCATCCATAAAATCAAAGATGGCTGCAAGCCCTATAAGATAAGCTGCAAAGACTAAATTATCGTGAAAAGTAAAGTACAAAGCAATACAGCCACAAATAAGATTTGATATTGTAAGGAGGTTTGGAATGTGTTTTAGCATCTGAAACTTATATTTGTAACAAATTAAAGCAATTTATTGCGATTGAATTCGAAAATATGAGATTTGTAAAACATATTATTGCTTGCCTTTTATCGGTATTGTTGTTTTTTATTTCTTGGCCCCCCAACTCATTGCCAGGATTTATCTTTGTAGCTCTGGTGCCTATAATCTGGTTGGTTTTTAATTTTGATCAGCAAAAAAGAAGATTTGCTGCTTGGTCATTGTTTGGGTATTTGTTTTTTACCTTTTTCTGCATCAATTTCTCTTTAACTTCTTGGTTAATGAATGCACACTGGGGAGGTGGTTTATTCGCCTCTATTTTCAATGCTTCATTAATGTCTTTAGTTTTTGTGCTTGTTTACAAGTTGAAAAAACAAATGGGTGATAAACACGCTTATTTGGCGTTTTCAATAATATGGTTAGCATTTGAGTATTTACATCTCAATTGGGAAATGACTTGGCCTTGGATGAGCTTAGGCAATGTGTTTGCAGAAATGACTACTTGGATCCAATGGTATGAATATACTGGAGTTTTAGGGGGTTCATTATGGGTGTTGTTAATTAACTCGTTAATCTATTATTCCTTGAGTAGAATCATGGGAAGACGAACAGTTATTAAATCAATAGTATTTGTACTCGCATTTTTATTTATCCCTTTATGGAAGTCAAATCAACTTGTTTCAGATTTTGATGTCAATTCTGGAGAGCAAGTAAATGTTGTGATTGTACAACCCAATTACGAACCCCATTTTGAGAAGTTTAAAGTTCCTCAACAATTACAATTACAAAGAGTAGAAGGCTTATTAGATTCTGTTTGGCAAACGAACCCAGATTTGATTGTATTGCCAGAGACTTTTATTACAGATTGGATTTGGGAATCAAGAATCGAAAGTTCTCCTGTTATAGAGAGAATGAAGTTATGGTTAAATGAGAATCCTGAAACACAAATCTTAACCGGAGCATCTACGGGTAGAGTTTTAAACGAAGTAGATAATTTAAAATCTACGGCAAGAAGAAGCCAAGGAGGGACTTGGTATGAGGTTTTTAATACGGCATTGCTTATCTCTGCTGATAAACCTACTCAAATATTTCATAAATCTAAATTAGTTCCAGGGGCAGAAATGACTCCGTTTTCATCCATCTTAAAACCATTTTTTGAAAATTTCCCGATAGAGCTTGGAGGAACTATAGGTAACTTTGGAGTAAATGATTCGATATTTAATTTAAGAACACATCAAGGGGATATCGCATCGATGATATGTTATGAATCTGTTTTTGGGGCCTATGTAAGTGAATTTGTAAATAAAGGTGCAGACTGGATTTGCATTATCACAAACGATGGCTGGTGGAAAGAAACTTATGGACATCAACAGCATAATGCTTATGCGCGCCTTAGAGCTATTGAAAATAGAAGATTTGTAGTTCGTTCGGCCAATACGGGTATAAGTTCTGTTATTAATCCTCAAGGAAGGGTGGAACAATTTTTGCTCTATGGCGAGAGTGGAATTATAGAAGCGAGCATCATAAAGTCTAGCAAACTAAGCTTCTATTCAAGGTATGGTGATTATATTGGAAGACTTGCTTCCTTTTTAGCAATTATTTATCTTTTGCAATTGGTTCTCACCTATCTGAAAAACGATAAAATTGATTTAAAAAGTCTGAAAAATGAAAATTTATAAACTGCTATTGACCTTTTTGGTTGCAACACTATTTTTTAGTGGATGTAAAAAAGAAGCCTTAGTTCATATCTGTAAGAAAGGCCCAATTCATTTATCATTTAACACTCTTGTTGATGGAGAGCAATTTGTCTTAAATGATACATTATATGATGATTATTTGGGTAGAAAATATCGTGTAGAGTTATTGAAATTTTATTTGTCAAATTTATCTTTAGAAAAAGCTGACGGAACCAGAACTGTTTTAAGTGACGTGAATTTAGTTGATTATAATACGTTTTCCTTATTGGATATAAGTACTGATGTTGACACAGGCTTATACGTTAATTTACATTTTGGAGTAGGACTAGATTCATTGATGAATGCTTCAGATCCGGCCGATTTCTCTTCTTCACATCCATTAAGCATTGCACAGAATACTTATTGGACTTGGGCTTCAAAATATAAATTCTTTATGCTAGAAGGTCGTGTAGATACATTAGGTACCCAAAATCCAGATGTTATTTTTTCATATCACTCAGGTTTCGATAGTCTATACAGAGAAATTACGATTCCTATCGAGGACCTTTTTGTAACAAGTGATGGTGATTCTCTCATTTTAGAATTTGATTTAGGTACTGCAATTAACGGTGATTCTGGAGTTATTGATTTTGTTGATGAAAGCTTTTCTCATTCAGAATCAGATTTTGAAATTGTCGAAAGAATTACGAATAATCTAGTAAACGCATTTTCAATTAATCAACATTAAGCTCTTATGAATAAGTTTTTTTTACTCTTTATTGCTCTTATTTATAGCAATTCGTACGCACAAAATGATACTTTGCAGATTCAAGCTCAAGAGGATTCACAGCTAACTTGGTATGGTAATTACGACGCAAATGTTGTCTTTCCAGTTGAAGGCTCTTTTGAAAAGATAATTATGGATTTCACTATGGGATGTGCTGATGGGGGATGTTCTCATTGGGATTATACCGTTTCAATATACTTAATGGAGCCAACAGGTTTATTAGATTCTAGTGTTTCAGTTTTAGATACAATAAGTATAGAGCCATTAGTAGTTGATACTACTTGGGCTGTTTATGAAGTATTAGAGAAGTTTGAGCTAGGGAGGTTAATAACGCCTTATGGAAACTATATGGACTGGGTACAGCCATCAGATCCAAATGATGTTTTTGATGATTCTTGGGAGCATTTATATCA
>Ga0206680_10000056_pt1 | contig 40706 bp, 43 predicted proteins | sample M115012015metaG_FD_160124 | JGI IMG/M metagenome (GOLD analysis project Ga0206680, IMG submission 160124) | Ammonia-oxidizing marine archaeal communities from Monterey Bay, California, United States - M1 150m 12015 | ecosystem: Environmental > Aquatic > Marine > Intertidal zone | place: USA...
GAACCAACGAGACTGAGAAATGTGACTTCTGTGGAATTCGCTACCGCTTTGGCAAGCATCGTCTTTCCTGTTCCAGGAGGGCCCGTGATGAGAACTCCCTTCGGTGGTTCAATGCCAAATTCTCTGAATGCTTCTGGCCTGGCCAACGGTAATTCGATTGTCTGCCTCAATTGGGCTATTTGTTCATCTAGCCCACCTAGATCTGAAAATGTTGTTTCTGGCCGGTCTAGAATCTCCGCACCCGATACCAGTGGGTCCCATGCATTGTCGAGAACTTCGATAATAGACAGGGTATCCTGATTCATTGCTACTCTTGCCCCTGGCGCTATAGAGGCTTCATCAATACGTCTATTGACGGTGACTAGGAAGACTGTTCCATTGGAGCTTCTGACAACAGCATTGTCTCCAATACGATCTTGAACAAAACCAATCACGAAAGGTGGAGATCGCAGATTTCTAAGTTCTTCATCCAACCTGTTTACTCGCTTCTTTAATTGGGAACATTCATTCTCAAGAAACAACTTCTCGGTAAGTAGTTGTTGAGCATTATCCGATAGTTCCTTCAATTCATTCTGTACTGATGAGAGAGTCCCTCTAATGGAATCACGTGATTCACGTATCTGACCATTGCCGTCCTTGGGTGCATCCTCTGCCTCGCTCGACACACACTTCAACTCTCCTCAGAGTTTTTGACCGTTCCCACCCGAAGGGTAATCTCATATTCCCATTCTGGAGGTCCATGGGAACATGTGAGTTGTGTGGTTCCGATACTCATCATACCAGGCAGGCAATTGCTTCCAGCGTCAATGTTGATGCCTGTTCACGATGCATAGATTCTATGGGTTTAGAATTATTCGAATCTCCATTTAGAAGCCCTCAATCTAAGAATCCTGAAGTTCTTCGGAAGCATTCTAGCAGTACCCGCGGACAACACATTCCTCCAGAGAAGGGGTCATTATTAGGCGACTTTCATGTACGAATCAGAAATCAAAGAGTCTCTAAAGGCTGGAAGCAAAAAGATCTGGCAATGAGGATGAATGAGAGACTTAACACAATACAGAGAATTGAGAACGGTTCGAGACCTACTGATGAGTTGGTAACGAAGTTAGAGAAGGTACTAGGCATTACTCTAATGGGAGAATCCCACATAGAATATGATGCACAACTATCGTCTGGAGGTGGCAGGGGACTGACTATCGCAGACGCCTTAGAGGAATACTTGACTAAAGGAGAATCTGATGACTGAAGTTCCTCTTCATGTAATTCACCTGAATCAGGATGATCCCCGTAAGTGCACTGCAAGGGCTATGGAGTCTAGGGGACATGCTCAATTGCATCATCATCCGCGCCAAGCACCCAAAAGAGGTATCCTACTAAACCCACAGTCCGGTATTTTACAGGGCCCCGAAGATAACACATTGCTTCACCGGGGAGGGTCGATTGTCGCTTTAGATTGTTCGTGGAAATCCCTTGACAGTGCGATTAGAGAGGTATCTCATCATACTAGACTTGGAGGAAGGACTTTGCCCGTTTTACTCGCTGCCAACTCAGTATCATGGGGCAAACCAGGCAGATTGACTACTGCTGAGGCCCTATGCGCCTCAGTCATCATATCTGGAAGATGGGAGCAAGGTCGGAGAATCATCGAACCGTTCGCATTCGGGAATGAGTTTCTAAATCTGAACAGTAATCCATTGGAGGCCTATTCGAATGCGAAGACAAATGCCGAATTAGCATCAATGCAATGGGAGTTCTTCGACAAGCCCAAATCAACGAACGATTGAGCCGGGTGCCAAATCTTCACAAATAGTCAATACCGAAACATTCCCATCATCATCTTCAGCTGCTAGAAGCATTCCTTCAGAAATCACGCCCCTGAGTTTTCGTGGTTTTAGATTTGCGACGTATACAACATTCAGACCTAGAAGATCGGAAGCATCCACTACCCCTTTCAACCCGGCACAAATAGTGCGACTCGATTGTGGAGCATCTTCTATTGTGATGACGTATAACTTGTCAGCATTAGGGTGGTCATCAACAGAAGTGATTCTACCTGTCTTCATCTCAACTTTCATGAAATCCTCGAAATCGATGTAATCGCCTCCTTGGCCCTCCGGTGTGGTATCGCTCTCATTGACCTTGCTATCTACTCCTCCTTCAGCCACAGCCATCTCAGTTGCGATAATTTCCTCTAGATCTAATCTTCGGAACAGAGGGCTTGGTTTTGAGGAATTCCATTTCAAGCCATCAAAAGAAAACGCCTCGTCCCAAAGTATAGTATCAATATCCTTTTCCTCGCCCAACATTGCCCACAGTCGGTCAGACTGGAACGGTAGGAATGGCCTCAAAGCCACTGCGAGACCTCGACACATAGACCAGGTATACGCTAATGCTGACAATGCAGATTTCGCCTCCTCGGAATCATGATTGTCCAAATGCTTCCAAGGGGCTGCGATTTGCAGTATGGAATTACCCAATTGTGCAATACCCATTATACTACGCAGCGCTTCTTTGAACCTCTGTTGCTCCATTGAATCAATGGCTGCAGACATTAGTGCCTGTATCTCCGATGAATACTGGGGAAAATCGGATGGATTGAAGAATGTGGAGAGGGGATTGCCTCCATCAGAAGGTAATCTATGAGTCAATGTCATGACTCTGTGTACAAAATTCGCGTATGTTCCAATCAACTCGTTATTGACCCGTTCGACGTAATCATTCCATCGAAAGTCTGTATCATGACCTTCGGGCATAATGATCGAGAGGTAGTATCTCAGTGTATCTGGATCAAACCTACTCAAAAATGAAGGTAGCCATACCGCGTGTCGGCGACTCTTGCTAAACTGGCCGCCTTGTAACATTAGATATTCGTTTGCAGGGACGTTGTATTCTAGGGCTAAATGCCCCGGCTCTGGTATGTGTGTGATGTTACCACCTGAATTTGCAGCATTTATCCCCATAATTATTGCAGGCCATATAATTGTATGAAACGGAATGTTGTCCTTACCCATGAAGTAGATGTGCTTCGGTTGATGCCCGTCTTCAGAAATCTTCCACCAACGCTCCCATGCATCATTACCATCAGAATGTCCGGACTTAGATGCGAACCTCTCGGCCCAGATACGTGCACATGTGTAATACCCCTGAACCGCCTCAAACCATACATACACTCTCTTCGAGCCCCACTCCTCGCCCTCTAGAGGAAGCTCGATTCCCCATTCTATGTCTCTAGTCACAGCACGTGGTCGAAGACCCATATCCAGCCAGTTCTTTGTCATTGCACGTACATTTGGCCTCCATGTACCCTTACGATCTTCGTAATGCGATACTAGAGATTCCTGGAACATATCCAATCGGAAGAATAGGTGCTCAGTATCCCTAACTTCGATCACTGAGGACGAATCCAATTTGGAGCGTGGATTCAGTAGTTCATTGGCCTCGTAAGTAGCTCCACAATCATCACATTGGTCTCCGCGGGCCCCAGGAGCTGAACATATAGGGCAATTTCCTTCGACATATCTGTCAGGTAGGAATCGTACTGCCCCATCTTCTGAAACAGAGCAATATTGTTGCATGGTCTCTGTAGACAACATATTCGCATCGAGTAATTCAGTGAATACCTCCCTGACAATTTCCTTATGTCGATAATCAGTGGTTCTGTTGTATAGCGCCCCTCCGAACTCTATTCCTCTGGGATCTACATTGCTCCCCCATGAGCAACCCAAATCGATTAGTGCCTTGCTGTTAATTTCGTGAAACTTATCGACTATTTCTTGAGGTTCTACCTCTTCTTGTTCTGCGGTGAGTGTTATGGGTGTTCCGTGTTCATCAGACCCGCTGCACATCAATACACTTCGTCCTCTTGCACGCTCGTATCGGTATTGTATGTCCGCAGGGAGGCAGTTACCGGCGACGTGGCCCAAATGGAGAGGTCCATTTGCATATGGCCAAGCCATGAATATCGCTACATGCTCCATTTCCGCCGCCACTAATAGGAAAGGCGGAGCCACATATTTATGTCATCATCGCCCATCGCCTGCAATGGAGCCGCAACTCGTGCATACCATTGGTAATCGTCCATATCTCGTGGATGAACTCTAAGAGGCATCAGAATTGAGCGATTATACACTGATTATATCTTATGCCCTTTTGGCTCTGGGGGCGTCGTTCCTATGCAGTATTCTTGAGGCCGTTCTGCTATCTACGACACACGCCCACATCAAATCAATGAGTGAGAGTCATGAGAAGATTAGTCGTGTCTGGTTACGATACAAAGAAGACCCTGAGAGACCACTTACTGCGATACTGACTTTGAACACCTTCGCACATACCGTTGGAGCCTTAGGGGTAGGTTATGAGGTCGAAAAGATAAATCCTGGAGAGTACGGCGTCGCTATCGCTTCGGCTATACTGACTATTGCTATACTATTACTCAGTGAGATACTTCCTAAGACAATAGGAGCATTGTATTGGAGGAACTTGACAGTATCCTCGGCACATACCCTACGAATACTGATGATTCTACTCTGGCCAATTGTCAGGCCGATAGAGATGCTCCGATCGCTATTGCCAGAGGTCCACATTGAAGCTGTCACAAGGTCTGAATTGTCGGTACTTGCAGATATAGCTGAAGAATCTGACCAGATTGAAGAAGATGAAGAGGCGGTTATACAGAATGTACTGCGCTTGCGTGAAATCATGGTCAGTGACGTCATGACCCCGCGTGTTGTCATGTCCACAGTGGGAACTGATGAAACAGTACAGTCAGTAATTGAGAGAATACCAATCATGATTTACGGTCGCATGCCAGTCACGGGGAATAGTATTGATGACGTTAAGGGAATGGTATTGAGGAGTGAAATACTGAGGCGGGCATCCATAGATGATTATTCCAGCACCATGGGAGAGTTATCCCGCGCTACACATCACTGCATGCAGAATGACTCTGTCGACAAGGCCTTAGATGTGCTGCTAGAGAACAAAGTGCAGATGCTGATAGTCAAGGATGACTTCGGAGGTACTGTAGGCTTGATTACAATGGAAGATGTAATCGAGACCCTTCTCGGTGTTGAGATTGTTGATGAGTCTGATCAAGAAGGAATTGATGACGGTGTTCATCATGAGGATATGAGAGAATTGGCTAAGCAGAGATATGAGCACTCAGAATCGGAATGATTTAGCTGGCCTTCTCATCATCTTCCGCCATCATCCCACGTTGTTCTGCATAATCTCCAAGTGATTGCAGTCTCTTGATTAATCCAGAATCAGACTCTGTCTTTTCAGCTGTAACTAGCCAAACCCCTCCAAATAACCTGTCCCAGAATCCAAGTTTTTCATCGCCCCTATTGCGCAAGAAACGATCCAATAGAGGCACCAACAATAATGTCAATGAAGTAGCAACAAATATCTTGTTTCCTGTTGTCCACTCGGTGCCTTCTGAAATTAGTAGTAACATCCCAAATAAGCCGGCTAGAAGTAGTGGAATATTGGCACTTTTTGCTAGATGGTATAGAAATTGTGGGTTATTTCCTCTCGTGTCTACAAATTGAGTTCCGGTGACTATATTCCCAGCTGATCTAGAAATCTTCGATGGTAAGTAAATCATATTTCCCAATGCTAGTGCCATCGCAGCAATTATTGGAATCGTAGGGTCGGCATCTGCTTGACTCATAATTACTGCTGTAATAATCATGATTCCCCAATTTGCTATTGTGTCTACAAGGTACCGGAATGATGATCTCACTCGAGCAGCGGGCTCAAATCCCTCAGGTATAACCTTAGCAACTCGCTCCTTCTTGGCCTTCTTCTCCTTTCGCCCCCTGCGAGAACGAGTCTTCTTGGCCTTCTTCGCCTTTTTCTGCACCGGCTCAGGCTCTTGAACTATGACAGTCTTAGGTGGCTCTTCAGTCGGAACCTGTTCATCTTCATCTGATTGAATCTTCTCAGCCTTTTCCAATAATCCCATGCTTCAACCTCCGTATTTCTCGCCGATGCGGGTAAATATCTCAAAACCCGGTGATTCCACGAACTCGTTTATCTTATCCTCCGGTAATTCGCCTAGTTCGGCGTTTATCATTACGAAGAATGCCTTACGAGCATCGTCATCAGCAGCTTCAGGATTTGTGCCCACTGATTCGAATAATGCGAATGAGTCAGAATTTACGAACCGATCGATGAAATCTTCAGGCATATTACCAAGAAGATTGTTGACTACATCAAAAAATTCTATGAATTCATCTACAGGTGTATCATCTATATCACGTTCTTCAATCTCAATTGTAGGGGCGGATATCAATTCCACCGTAGGCTTAACTGCCCTGATATCTTGCTGTTGTTGCTTTCTAAGTACGATGATTTCCCTATCTAACTCAGATCCAAAGCGGTCCGAGAACCTATCCAACAGAGTTCCTACGTCACCTGTAGCTATCCTATCTATGTGGCCATACATACTATCCTTTGAGTCAGTGGCCATGCTAGGGTTTGATGACCGTCTCTTCTCCCATTGGGCCTGGAAATCATTCGGTTCGTCGGATATCTCCTCCTCTGGGTCTAACTCCGGAAATTCAATGGCATCATCAAACTCTGTTTTTTCCTCTTGAACCATTGCGGGAGGCGGCGGCGGCGGGGGTAATGTGATTCCCGGAGGTAATGGAGGCAGAGGGAGTTTGGATGCATCGGAAATGTCTTCGTCGTCCTCTACCACGTGCCCACCGAGTTGATTCCGAAACTCTCCACTATTCAATATTCTGTGATTGGGGGCACTCGATATCTTCACTTATGGGGATATCAACGCCCCCCATCCTTTCAAAGAAAGGAACGTGGCCATGCTTTCAGGAACTTCAATTACGTCACCCGTACCTCCTTCGACATAACATTCTGAGATTCTTGCTGTTATGTCATCCTTGGTTAACTCAACCTTATGTGTTGACTCTCCACCTAATGCTACTGCTTCACTCAATGGATCAAATGCATCCGAAGCTTCAGGGTTTAGTCTATTCAGAGGAAGTTCAGTAACTCTGAGGCCACACTTACCATGAAGACTGCCGATCCACCTGATGACGCGTTTGACGTCTACAGTCACGTTCTCGTCGGTCTCACCGGCGGTACCCAATACTACCGAAGAGTCCCCTTTGACTAACTCCCAGAATACTGATGTGTTGTCTCCGAATACGGTGAGAGCACGATTTTCTCGGAGTCTTGATACCCTCTCGGAATCAAGTGATTGGGTAGCTAGTTGTTCCAACTTCGATTTACTGCATGATTTTACGCTGCAACTAGGATTACGTATGCGCTGCTTCATAATTTCATACATCTCATTCAAGAGTCTACTCTTATCGGGTACGTCCTGTGCTATAGCTTGCAGATTATCGAGAACACCATCAATACCCACTTCAACCCTATTTTTCCATCCTCCTTGTGAATTCCCCACTACAGTTTGGACACTGACCCCCTGTCCTCTGATGTAATTGACCAATTGCCTGCGGGCGTTAGAATCCAATTGTAGGTAAGCAGGGTCTCTGACATGGATATGAAAGCCCCTGTGCCCCGAGAACGATGTCTGAACATACTGCTCTTGGAACCCGAATTCTGGCTCTAGAAACTCAGACCACAATTTCCATGCCTGATTCTGAATCAATTCGATCATGGTTGGAAAATCCCTATCAGAGACTCCTGGTAAGTGATCTCCATCTAGATCGAATATCAAATCAGCGCCCAACCACCCCTTATCTGTCATAATACGTTGCGAGGGGTCATGATAGTATGCTGTACTATGGAAGCATGAATGTGGAGATTTGGTATGTAAATAGTGAAGAAGTTCGGACTTATCAGTGAATCCGCGATGTCTGTCGGGTGGCCTAGAACCCCAAGGTATGAACATCCATTCCCTCGATCTAAATCTAGGAGGAGTCCAGATATCATTCGCGCCTAAGGATTGGTAGTACTCTGAGAATCGGAGTGCGAATCGGCTCCATCCTTCGGCCATAAACAAGACAAAATGTCTAGGCAAATGAACTGTGCCGTCATTCGAGGTCCAGTGAACTTGCCTCTCGACCTTCTGTTGCAGGTTGTGCCCCAGTGATTTCGATATATGCCTCCCAACAAACATACTGATTGTCCAGCACAATAGCCTCGGCGAACGTCAACGCCTTACCTGTATGGGCACACACAGGCCCTAACTGCCCTGTTGCTGTGGATAGTTTTGTTGCATCGGGCATGGTATTTCGAGAGCCTATCGATTATTGACTGTTGCCTTCTACAAGTTACACCCTAGGAGTTATTTTCAACCCACCACCATTCGGATTACTATGGAAGAAGAATTTGTGTTTAGAATAGGGCATTCTCCAGACCCTGATGACGCATTCATGTTCCACGCATTAACTACCGGGGCACTAGATACTCAAGAGAGAAAATATGTGCACGAGCTACACGATATCGAGCAGTTGAATAACTATGCATTAGGGGGTATGTTCGAAGTTTCCGCAGTCAGTATTCACTCATATCCAATGATTGCAGATCGTTACCAACTGATGAACTGCGGAGCGTCCATGGGGGAAGGATATGGTCCAATTTTGGTATCTCGAACTGAGTTGACTCATGATGAGGCGAAAACTAAGACAATAGCCGTACCAGGGCTGGGTACTAGCGCCTATCTCGCTCTGAGAATTGCTTGGGGAGATGTGGATGTTCACGTCGTACCATTCGATAAAATTCTGCCTGCAGTGACTAAGGGGGAATACGATTTGGGCCTAATTATTCACGAGGGACAAATTACGTGGGCGAAGGAGGGTTTGCATCTAATCCTTGATTTAGGCGCCTGGTGGTATGATTGGACGGGACTCCCACTACCACTAGGTGGGAACGTTGTAAGGAGAGATCTTGGTGATGATACTTGTCAGAGAGTTACTGACGATATTAGACGTAGCATTCAGTATTCCCTCAGCAACCCGGATTCAGCACTAGAATTCGCTAAATTATGGGGGAGAGGCATTGATGATGACACCAACAGAGAGTTCGTAGGCATGTACGTTAATGAACGAACACTGGATTATGGAGAAGACGGGAGAGAAGCAGTACGTAGATTCCTCAGAGAGGGTCAGAATATCGGAGTTGTTGAGTCCTCGTTAGATGTATCTACAATAGAATTCATGGGAGTTGAATGAATGTCCGAGGATATACCGGATAACAGTGAATTTGGTTCTGTCGACTCTGCACATCCGAGTGGTAAAATAGATGTGGTGATCGAAATGAATGAACGACACGACCCGAGTGCATGTAGACGAATATTACGTGAAGCTCGTGAACAGGGATTATCTCGTGAATTGTTCGATTTGGCTCAGGATCTCCAGGATGGAGTGTACCGAGCCGAAGCTCTGTGTGGATTGTGCGCATCGGAAGAAATGGATGAGGATGATCGTGTTGAATGGGTCCCAATCATCGTCGAATCTATGCTAGAAGAAGAAAGAGCGTGGCGCTTGGCCGAGAGCATTGGAATCATCGCAAAATCTGTCGGTAATTGGCCTGGGGCCCGTTCTAGAAAGGCATTGATAGAGCACCTCATTGCACTCACAGGAGGGTTGCCAGTTGGAGAAGCTCGTGCCGATGCGCTGAAATCGATTTCATCCAAAGTCTCTAAACAAAAATTACCCGAATTATTCCTCTTGGCTATCGAAAATTACGGCATGGAATCCAAAGCGGCACGCCCAGTGATGAAATCTATTATTGCAACAAAAAACCACGATATGATTTCAGACATTACAGCATCAATCACTGAGGAGACGCCGGACCTGGCGGTTAAATTTCTTGACAATTTACACCGTTTAGCAATTGAAGCAGGTCTAACTTTGGAACCAACAGCTCTAGAACACTCACTACCTCTACTCAGATCGGCTGATTTTGAAATTGTTCGAACACTTTGCAGCCACGCCTCGACACCTGCTGAGGTGCGGGCGCTAGCAGAGACATTGGATGGTGACAATGAAGAAGCGATTAGATATGCGGTCACGCTTGCAGGAAGAGCAGATCGAACCGGTGACGCTGAATTTGCACGGGAATTGCTGGAGAAGGCAGCCACTCGGGTCGATTCATTGAATGAACGAACGGCAGCCCGCATCAAGAAAAATATTGCGAAAGGTTTTGTTCACCTTGGGGACCAAGGGCGCGCAGAGGAGTTGGTACCAATGCATGATTCCGAAGTAAAAACCCCGCAATCATATGAGAGGGGAGTGGAAAGACGTGGCCATACCCTGGCATTGGTTGGAACCTATGATGGAGCTATATCGACACCACATCTTCGAGCTTTGGCCAGAGCTGCGGGTATCGCATGGGGATTCGGCTTGGATATTGCCTTAATTGGTTGGCCGACCGAAAATCTAGAAGAATTGTGTAAACGAACTCAGAAGGAATCCGGTACAGCTGGTGTGAATCATCTGCCATCACTCATTACTTCCGAACGAATCCAATTACTGTCAATTGATGATGCATTGAGTGGTAGCGTTGGGCATCCGATTGCAACGACCCATCAACCAGTGGGTGGTTCAGTGGATTTGACGACATTTGATGGAAACCTCTGCGTTTTCATCGGACTCGGTCGGCAGGGTTTGCCAAAGAGTCTGCTCGACAATTGCCCGGATCAATTTGAATTGACGGGGATTGGAGCCAGTTTGGAGACGGCAGTTGCCATGGGGGCAATAGCTCAAAGATTGGCTGATTTATGATGAAGGGAGTAATCATCAATTGGGTACAGAGTAAGAGTCTGGAATTTTAGTCCAATCCCACCCATTCTACTGCGGCTTCCATACCGCATGCTTCATGCAGGAACAACTCCAATCCCTTAATTGCCTCTGTATCGAGAATATTCTCAACTTCACGACTGAAATATTCTGATATTCTTGATTCTGACAGACCGCTATTCAATGATGTAGCCATGATTACCTCATTCCTCCATTCTTCATCTTGCTTGAATTTTGAATACTGTTCAAGCATGTCATTCCTAGCTTGAAGAACGATGTCCATGGGACTATCTTTCCTAGTCGCGAATACACCGAATACCATAGGTAAACCTGTGATACGAGTCCAATCTGCACCCAAATCCAATTGAACAGTCTCAGGATTACGAGATGCTGCCGATAATGCCCGATCACCTATCAACAGGGCACCGTCACAACTCTCCAACATTGATGAGATGTCTGGCCCCATCTCGATTGTCTTGGGATCTATGCCTCGATTGTTTAGTATCCAACGTAGGAGTTTCTTAGATGTGGATGAATCCGAAGGAATTGCAATGTCCCTCATCGATTCAAGGGGGCGTGTGCCAAACAACAAAACAGACCCCACGTCTCCACGGCTAACTATTCCCAAATCAGGTATCAATACCAATTGATTGTGGTGTTCTGCATAATCGGCTGATGGTATCGGAGCAGTGAGGCAATCCTTCCTAATCACATGTCCAGTAAGCCAAGCTGGTGGGGCCGGTAAAATCCCCCAACTATCTTCTAAGCCATGGAATATTGGGTCACAGTTACTGAATGATACTCTCCCGAGTACTTCTTTCCAGGACATAATCACCCCTATATTTGACCATATACTGGTAGAATTTCTTGGGTGTCGATAGTAGTCTCGAATATTGAGAAATCCGTATATGTAGAATTTCGTTTGACGGCTATTGACCCTGTCGCAGCAATCATCCTGGCTAATGTTTCTGATTCTGTATCGACGCTGGCCATACTACCTGCTTCGTGCATAATCTCTTCGTGGCCGACTGTACCATCGATGTCGTCCGCCCCTGCTGACAGACACAATGAGGCTAGGTGGTCTCCAAAATTCATACGATATGCCTTGATGTGTGGGATATTATCTAGCATTATTCTTGAAATGGCAATCATACGAACCACTTCGCTAGAACTAGCTAACTGTGCTTCTGGTAATCTACTCCTATCGGGTAGGAATGGATATGGGACAAAACACTGGAATCCACCACTCTCATTCTGCTGCTCCCGGAGCTTTACTAAGTGGGCAATTCTATCATCCAACGTCTCAATGGTACCGAATAACATTGTGCAGTTCGTCGGTATACCCAAATCATGTGCTATGGCATGTACTTCGAGATATTCCGAGGATGTTTCTTTTCCCCGGCATATCATATTTCTAACAGAATCCACAAGTATCTCAGCTCCACCCCCTGGAATTGAACCAAGGCCGGATTTCGACAGCGATTGGAGTGTTTGTTTAACAGAAATTCCAGATCGGTCTGCAATGTGGATTATTTCAATGGCTGTAAGTGATTTCAGGTGAATGTGTGGGTACGCGTTCTTGATTGTTGAATATAGCTCAACATAATGATCAATTGTCCAATCTGGATGAAGCCCCCCAACAGAGTGGACTTCATCAATCCTATTGGAGTATGGATATATTCGTTCTACGAAATCCTTGGCAGATAATGCATATGCCTCTGGGTGCCTAGATCCTTTACGGAACGCACAAAACCTACATGCTAAGACACAGATATTTGTGGTGTTTACATGCAGATTCTCGTTGAAAAATACACGATTATCGTATCGAGATTTCTTAATCATACTAGCCAATGAGCACAATGCACTGAGCGAATCCTGATGCATCAGACTGATGCCTACTTCTGAGGATACACTACCTCCAGAGGTAAGAGTCTGGAGGCATGAAGACAAGATTGGGTCCGTTGCGACGCAATGTGGTATGCTCATCTCACCCAACCTAGTCCTCCAATCGGAATTACCCGCTGTTGATTCGAATAGTATCTCCATGGCAGTGCCTCAATTTCTGTGATGGGATGGTTGATTTTAACTCGACTGTGTAGTGCGCTCAATTCAGAACCAGTAACTCCGGAAAGCATCAATAGCCATACTCATTGAGTCTTATCATGAACAGTGATAGTGGTGGTATGGGAATAGCCGTCGCTGAATTAGAAGAGATGTCGCGCAGATGTCGAATCAATATATTGAAAATGACTCATAAAGCGGGTGCTGGACATCCAGGCGGGTCGCTTTCAGCCATAGATCTTATAGTCGCACTATACGGAACGAAACTGCGTATTGATTCTGAGAATGCCGACTGGGACGACCGTGATCGATTCATCATGAGCAAGGGTCATGCTAGTCCTGCAGTCTATTCAATACTGAACGAAATCGGCTATCTGTCTGAAGATGACCTGATGGGTTTCAGAACACTTGGATCTGTATGCCAGGGTCATGTAGATATGAAGTGGACTCGAGGTGTTGATTTCTCTGCGGGTAGTCTTGGTATGGGGCTCTCATTTGGACTGGGGTGCTCTCTAGCAGCTAAGATGGATGACAGTAACAGAACAATTTGGGTGATGGTGGGTGATGGTGAGCTCCAGGAAGGAGAGGTTTGGGAAGCAGCTATGGCAGCCGATTTTCACTCGGCTGGAAATTTGAAATTAATCGTTGATAGGAACGGCATCCAAAATGATGATTTTGTCAACGTGCAAATGGAGGTAGGTGATGTAGCTTCGAAATTTTCATCATTTGGATGGGAAGTAATGGAAATCGATGGACACTCTATGAAAGAAATTCTAGTTGCTCTAGATTGGGCCACATCAGTCAAAAATGTTCCTTGTGTTATCGTAGCCAAGACAGTGAAGGGTAAAGGGGTATCATTCATGGAAGGAAATCCTGCGTTCCATGGAAAGGCTCCAGATGATGATGAGTTGAGAATTGCTTTGGAGGAGTTATCATGAGTGCCCCATCCATAGGTGGTGCTTCCAGAGATGGATACGGGTCAGGACTACTCAGAATTGCTGAAGATCCGCGGGTAGTTGTCATCGAAGCCGATCTAGGTAAATCTACAAAATCCTGCCATTTCAGAACGAAATACCCCTCGAAGTCATTCTCAATGGGGATTGCTGAGCAGAACATGATGCTTGTTGCAGCCGGTATGGCTGCATCTGGAAAGATACCATTTGCAAGTACGTTCGCAATATTCACTGAACGCGCATTTGAGCAGGTTAGAAATGGGATTGCAAGACCTGAACTTACAGTACATATCTGTGGCAGTCATGGAGGAATCCACACGGGAACAGATGGTAGTAGCGCACAGTCAATAGAAGACTTAGCAATATATCGCACTATACCTGGAATGGCTGTCCTGCATCCATGTGATGACTTGTCGGCAGAAGAGCTCACAGTACAGCTACTGAACCATGACGGACCTACATACATGAGAACCGCACGAAATAAGATAGCTAGAATCTACGATCATGACAGCGTTGGAAAACTCAAGATTGGGCGAGGTAGCGTAATCCGCAGTGGGAATGATGTCTGCATCATAGCCTGTGGAGTGATGGTATCACAGGCTCTGATAGCAGCGGGAGAATTGGCCAATAGTGGTATCAATGCATCTGTAATAGATATGCACACACTGAAACCGTTGGATACAGAACTAGTCGACTCTATGGCAATGTCTTGCGGGTGCTTCGTAACTGCTGAAGACCACTCGGTGATTGGGGGGCTAGGTGGGGCGGTAGCTGAACATCTGTCCACCGGAATAACTGTCCCGCTGGAAATGATTGGAGTCAGAGATGAATTCGGCCAGAGTGGCGAGTCCTCTGAGTTAATGTCGAGAATGGGGTTGACATCAGAGGACATCAAAAACTCCGCTCTCAAGGCCATCAGTAGGAAATCGAGCTAATTCGTTACACCATAGCGTTTGATTCATGAACAATAGTGCCCGGCGAGCATCATGGGCGATGCTGAGAGGGTCAAAGGTTTACTTGACGGGAGTATGGATCCTACTGAGCTAGAAGAGGATGTTGAGTTGTACGCCCTAGCGGAAAGAATCTACGGTAGAGAGGCATTGGATGAGATGGGCGTTGTTGCTCCAATGAGACCACCTGAAGTTGATCCTGCAAATCACTCGAACGGTAACAATCTGGAAGTCGAACTCCCAGATATTCTAGAAGTGGATGAGGTACCTGAACGGCCGCCTAAGGAATCTTCAGGTAGTCGCATCATACTGATGGCAGGACTGGTCGGATTAGTTCTGGTGAGTGTCAACGTCTCAATAGGAATAGGACAGTACCTAGCACTGTGTGAAGACCAGGTAGAGGCCCCCCCGCTGAGCTTTACAACATTGTCAAACTGGCAGAATGACACAATGCACATTACGTGGACAGTTACCAATTTGAATACCTCCTTAGATTACAGCATATATTGGTCGATGTCTCAAAATGGGTCATCCGAATTCGTAGATGCTGACTGGTTCAATTGGACTGGATCAAGTAATTTAATTCACTCGGAGAACCGACCTGTATCGACACAACCGGGGTGTTATACCTCTACACTATACTCTGAAGGAATAGAAATCTCCCAATCTAACGGATGTACTGAAAATTCTTCTACAATATCCATACTTGCTGTAATTTCTGAAGTTCCTGCGCAGTGTGAGGACAATACACGGCTGCTTTGGGACAAGGTCGGTGAATACGAGTCTGTAGACTCATGGGCAGCGGCAGGGACCGGTGGATTGCTTGATGGTGCCCTTCTGATGTTGTTTGGAATGATTACTCTTCGCAGTGCATTTCGGAAGAAATGATTAGTACATTCTAGCAAGATGTTGCCTTCGATTCGTAGGCTTCCCTGTTACTGCACAATCTACTGGTTCGTCATACGCGGTGACACAATCACCTAGCAGGGTCAAACCTGTGGCCTTCTCAAGTACCTCCGCATCAGCATCATTGCCATCAAAAGCCAGTTCATAGACGATACCATCTTCTATGGGAGATTGGAGATGCCAACCAGTTTCATTCTTTATTAGCCCCGGGAACGGTCGAATCATATCAGAAGCATAACTATGTGAGCGAGTTCGCAGTTCATCTGACACAGAATCTAGTAATTGACCCATAGTCTGAGTAATCCCGTCTAATGGAACTTCACTCTTACCTCCAGTACGCAGAGTGATCACACAGTTACCTGAGGCCAAATCTCTAGGTCCAATCTCGAGACGCACAGGAACGCCTTTGATCTCCCAGTCGTAGTGTTTGGCTCCTGGACGAAGGTCTCTGTCATCGAGATGCACTCTGAATCCACTCTCGGACAAGTGTGTTGCCAGTTGCGATACACGCGGCATTACATTAGCATCTGAGTGTGCTGCGACTGGCATTACTACAATTTGGATTGGGGCTATAGATGGCGGCAAAATCAGACCATTATCATCTCCGTGCATACCGACAACTGCCCCTAGCAAGCGCTCAGACATCCCAAATGTTGTCTGATGGCAGTATCTCGTCGAGCCTTCTCCGTCTTCATACGACAAATCAAACGCACGTGCCCACTGATCACGATAGTGATGATACGTAGCGACCTGTAGAGTTCGGCCGTTGGGCATCACTGCATCTACAGCGGTAGAATACCAAGCCCCTGGAAATGTATCCCATACAGGTCGCTTGGAAACTATTGCAGGAAAGCACAACTCATGCAACAGTCTCTGGACAATCTCAGCGTCCTCAGCAATCTGCTCTGTAGCCCCCTGCTCATCTGCATGAACCGTGTGAGCTTCAAAGAAGTGTATCTCGCGGACTCTTATGAATGACCTAGTCTGCTTTGTTTCGTAACGGAATGTGTTTACTATTTGGAATGTTTTCAGTGGTAAATCTGCATGGCTCCGGACCCATAATGAGAACATCGTATACATCGGAGTCTCAGATGTCGGTCGGAGGAACATTGGCACCTCCAGTTCATTATTTCCTCCGTGCTTAACCCAGTACACCTCCTTCTCGAAACCACTCTCTTCTTCTGTCACCCTCAACTCAGAGGGATCGACACCTGCATCCCTAGCTGCTTTGAGCATAGATACCAACTGATTCTCCTTGTCCAAGAGATCCTCAGGTACGAGCAGAGGAAAATTATACTCCTCATGACCTGTTCGACTCATTTGAGATCGTGTAAGAGCATCTATGAGAGACATTGTCTTCCATCCATAGGGCTTCCATACATCCATGCCCTTGATGGGGTATCTCTTGTCGACTAAATCTGCAATCTCAACAATGGCAGGATACCATGAGTTGAAATCGGACTTGGGGGGAATGCCCCTCTTGGCCTTGCCCGGACCTCCCATGGATACTCGTCCTTCATGTGCGCTGCTTGAATGTGACGCAGGGGCGCCATCAGGAACCGTGCAATAGTGACTCCACTGCCTCACATAGATCTGCGGAGTCATGCATTACCTCTACAGTGCCGTCTGGCAGAACGATGCGGCCCCGAGGGGAATCTTGATCATGTACTTCCTCCTTCAGATTAGCTACTACAGCATCGATTCCATAACGCTCAATTTGTTGTCTCGCTCTATCGATTAAAACTTCCACAGAAACACCCGTCTCCAGTTTGAAGCCTATTCGTCTAGCACCGCTCACGAATGGAGCTATCTCTGAGATATGTTTAGGTCCCTCAGTCAATGAGATTTCCCATGATTTATCACCACTGGGCTTCTTCCCACTCAGAGGCTCGGTAAAGTAATCTAACACAGCTGCTGAGTATATCCAGGCATCAGGCTTTGGGTCGGATGAAGCAACCTCCAATGATACAGTCAGCATTTCATTTGGAGAACCACCCCTTCGTACGTCGGGTAATGGGAATTCTGGTGCTACTGAAGTTTTTCCGGCTATGCAAATTACTCTATGCCCCATCCTGTGGAGATATTGTGCAATAGTCCATCCAGTAGATCCCGACGAAGCATTCTGAATAGCCCTCACTGCATCGATTGGAGCTCTGTTAGCGCCTAGAGTAATTGCAACAACCTTCCTATCGGGCAACTTGGAATTTACTAAATTGCATAATTCGGCTACGATAGAAACAGCATCTGGTTGCTTTCTTCGGCCTTCCCGTATATCGTCGAACATAACTGCACTACCCTCATCACGTAGGGCAGCAATATGTTCTGAAGTTACTGGGTCATCGAACAGGTCAGAATGCATTGAGGGTACGAATAGTATTGGAGTCTCGGTACCACGGGCTGCAGAAAGAGCCATTGTTGCAGGAGAGTCGATGAGTCCATGAATGTGTTTTGAGATTGTGTTCCTCGTAGCTGGGGCAACTAGTACTGCATCATAATCATCTAATTGCGCCATCTTATGATCCCATCCTGTCAGGGCCTTGGTTCCTGATGCCCAAGACAACGCCAACGGAGTGATGATCTTCTCAGCCTCACTGGTCATAAGGATACTGAGTACTGCTCCATGGCGTCTCAGCTCCCTCGATAGCCTCACGGATTCCACAGCTGCTATGCCACCAGTGACAACAAGTAATACTCGATGATTTGCAAGGCTACGGCTACGAGATTCAACATCGGCGTCGTTGACCATGTATGTGCGAGAGCAAGGGGCTTCATGAGTGCGTCGACAAAGTAAAAATATTCTTTGCTGCGGTAATCGGCTCATGGAACCGGGTAGGATGGAGTTGTTGCACAGGCATCTAACTAGGTTCATTGCAATCGATATATTATTACTGATAGTATTGTTGACTACAATGGGTACTTCGGGATCAGCCTCAATATTGTTGTTCTATATGCTTCTTGGATTGGTACTGATTCCATTGGGCATAGTTTCGGTAATCTCTATGATAAGACGTAGCTCTGGTGGCATTAATCTAGGAATAGCCAGTCTTGGATTCACTGGTGCTGCATTTCTGATGCTTGGAGCATTTGGCGGTATTGGCTATCTAACAGGAGAGAGTAAGGAAATTCTGCTTCCAGTGGTTCTAATCCTACTGGGATCCTCTACACTGAAGAAGATATCAACAATGAAGAATCCATCATATGATATGTGGTATAGAGGGGCAAAAAATTCTCAACATTCTCAAAATGAATTTGAACAAGAGGTTTTAGCAACCTGTCCATCATGCCATAGTATCTTGGCGGTATTTCCCAATCAATTAACAATTAACGATATGTGTCCGAATTGTAGTGAAAGGTTGGTGTATTCTGAAGAGGAGTGATCATGGAGATTCCAAAGCGATTGCTATCCCCATGCCCCCTCCTATGCACATAGTGGCAATTGCCCTTTTGGAATTTGTTCGTCTGAGAAGAGATGCTGCTTTCCCGGTGATTCTCGCCCCTGAAGCACCTAATGGATGTCCTAGAGCTATGGCACCACCATCGATATTGATCTTTGATGGCTCCAGCCCCAACTCTGAGATTACAGCTAGACTTTGAGAAGAGAACGCTTCATTCAATTCGTACAAATCAATAGATTCACTATCCCATCCTGTTCTCTCCAAAACCTTCCTAGTGGCTTCGACGGGCCCGATACCCATAATCCCCGGTGGACATCCACTCACTGCACCTGAAACAATTCTCGCCATAGGATTGAGTCCTCTTTCAGAAGCAAATTTCTCGCTACATACAATCATAGCAACTGCACCGTCAGTGAGTGGAGAAGATGTCGCGGCGGTAACCGTTCCGTTTTCGGAGAATACTGGCCTTAGTCCAGACATTGCATCCAAGGTTGAGTCTGGCCTAATGCAACCATCCACTTCGATTGTTGTTTCTCCATCAATTACTGGAATAATCTCATCATTGAATCTACCTGCCTCTAAGGCCAATGTAGCTTTGACATGGGATTCTAGTGCGAAAGTTTCCTGTTCTACTCGCCCTATCTCCCAATTATCTGCAATATTCTCTGCTGTTTGGCCCATGGTGACGTATGCTTGAGGCCAGCCGAGTTCAAGACCGGGGTGTGGGCTCCAATTGAAACCCCTACGCTTTACTCTACTCATTGATTCAACGCCCGCACACAAGTAACAATCGCCCCAACCTGATTCGATATTTGCTGCGGCAGATAGCACTGCCTGCATTGAAGATCCACATAGTCTGTTAAAGGTCATTCCTGGCACACTATCGGGCAAACCTGCTAGGAAAGTGACCAATCTGCCTATGTTGTATCCCTGTTCGGCTTCTGGATAACCACAACCCATCATAAGGTCATCAAAATCGGCTGCATCGATGTCGTTCCTGGCGATTAATCCCTTGACTATCTGGCTCGCCATGTCATCTGGACGGAGTCCGCACAACTCCCCCTTGTGGGCCCTGTGAAAGGGAGTGCGGGCCCAATCCACGATTACAGCTTTCACATACTGACGGCTGAGTGTTCACAGATAACCATTGACCAGTGAAGGTTGAAAGATAGTGCTCGACCGAGAGGTTCATGAGAGGCATTACTCTCGTAGTTCTGATACTATGATTAGAGAATGTACCAATCACGGCTACTACGCCGATGATCACCTGTGTCCTGCATGTAATGAAGAAGGGAAGTTCATCATGAGAACGGGAGAGAGGGACAGTATGGCGAGGCGTTTAGCACTGGCTCTCAGGCATGCACCTGAGAAGTTCAATCTTGAAATGGATATTAACGGCTGGATAGATGTCAAGGACATGATCAAACAGTTCAAGGGCTCGAATGAAAAGAGATACCATTGGCTCAGGCCTCATCACTTTCGGGCAATCTCAGAGACTGACCCAAAGGGCAGATATGAGGTCAGGGGGAACGTGATGAGAGCCACATACGCACACACAGTAGAAATCGAGTTGGACTTACCAACAGATAACATCCCAGAGGCCCTGTATTATCCCTGCTCGCCAGATGAGTGCGACAATCTGCTAGAATTGGGCGTGGAACCAAGTGGTCGCTCACATGTGCACTTGTCGGCATCCATTCGCTCTGCAGCAGAGGCCGGACATGTTCATCACACACTTCCAACCCTGCTTGAAGTCGATACTGCTAGGATGGTTGCTGCGGGTGAGACCATATGGCATGCTGGCGTTACCGTGTACCTAGCAGACAAAGCTCCAGCAGAGTACTTGTCAGTCGTTCCCAACGACCACCCTGAGTACGAATTGGCTAGGGTGCACTGGGACGAAGAGGAGTGATCAACGGTATTCACCGCATGATGGACAAAAGTCCAAATCCTCGCTAACAGAAGCTTCGCAGTTCCTACAGACTGATTCGTTTGATACTGCAGTGCTAGAGACACTCTCATCCTCTACCAACCTTACTGGAGAGTCTCTTTCGACAAATGGAGGGGGTATATCTCCTCCATCCACTGTGATAATCTGCCTGTATTGGATTGCAAGTTGGATTGCCGATTCGATTTGCTTGGTGGCCCTGCTTCTCTCTGTTGGGTCCTCGATCTGCTCAACTATGGTTAACCTAGCCTGCAACCATCTCTGGAACTGTTCCATTGCCTCGTCGTCGCCCATATAGTCCTCACGGGGGCTCCCATCATAAACTACGGGAGAGGCTAAGTCATGCACCTCATGGCAGCAATGAGTCATATGTCCAGAATCATAGTGAAACTGGGTGGAGGACTCATAACCGACAAGTCACAGTACAGACAGGTCAGAATGGACCACGTTGATGCTGTATCTGCTGTAATCAAGGAAATGAAGGATTCTGGATACTCTGTAATCATAGTTCACGGAGCGGGTTCATTCGGACACTTGGAAGCGAGGAAGTGGAAGTTATCCGAGGGCTACGACCAGGAAATCTCCGAAGAGCAGTCGAATGCAATATCTAGAGTTCGCTCAGATATGGATGACCTCAATGAATACGTCGTGACGTCCCTAATGAATGTCGGAATTGAGTGCGAAGTGATGCCGCCAAGAGAGTGGGCTACAGGAGTGGGTGTTGAATTCCAAGGTGATTTAGATTCCTTCACTAGAGATCCTAGACAACCAATTCCAATTACCTTCGGCGATGTAGTAGATACAGCAGACGATACTAGATTTGGAATTCTGTCAGGGGACCACATCATGGTGCGTCTGGGGTGTGAGGTACCTGATGTATCTGCATGCATCTTCCTTTTGGGAGATGTCGATGGACTCATGGATAGTCCACCTAATGAGTCCGGCTCTGTTCTGCTACCAACATGGAAATTGGATGAGGGTTTCTCAAAATCCCATAATCCGGATGTTGATGTGACTGGTGGAATTATGCTGAAGGCTCATTGTGCGTCATTGATAGCTCGGCGGGTTGAAGATGTGTGGCTCCTCAATGGAACAGTTCCCAGTAGGATGCTAACTGTTGTATCTAAAGACGATACGATAGGTACTAGGGTACTGCACTAATCATGTTAATCTGATATGTGACTGTAACCATAGCATTTCGGTTATATGCAAGCGTATTCTCGGCGTATATAGCATGACTGCTAAAATCGAGTCAGAGATTCTTGGGGGGCACGAAGAGTCCCAATCGGATATGATGGCTGAAAACTGTATCCTCGTTGACTCGGATGACTGCGCTATTGGTTCTGCTTCCAAGCTGGAATGTCACTATGGAGATGGCAAACGGCACAGGGCATTCAGCGTCCTACTCTTTGATTCAAAAGGCAGGTTACTAATGCAGAGAAGATCACTTGATAAGATTACATTTCCAGGTGTTTGGGCCAATTCGTGTTGCAGTCATCCCCTAGATATTGACGGAGAAAATGGCGATACAGTTACGGGAGTTGTATCAGCGGCAAAGAGGAAACTGGATCAGGAACTCGGGATACCTATCAACATAACATCTGAATGGGAATTCATACACCTCGGATGCTTTGAGTATAGTTGTAGGTGGGATGAGAATTGGGTAGAGCGCGAAATTGACCACGTGTTAGTAGTCAAGGCTGACGTAGAGGTCACACCGAATCCGAACGAAATTGCCGAGGTTCAATGGGTGGAGTTGGAAACACTAGACCAAATCATGTGTGGGGAAGAATGGGGCGATAGGGCAATAGCGCCTTGGTTCAGAATGATCCATGATCTCTACATAATGGATCAGGACCCGTTCACTAGGGCCTTGATAAGGCACGATATACCTAGGTGCGGAGAACTCCAAATGAATCCCACAGATATTCCAGGCCAGTCACTTTTGGATGCACTAAGTAGTCACCGTGATATCGTTGAGGAAGTCATCATGACCAGTCTTGGAAAAATGAAGCAGGAGAGATTGCACGGTGCAATGACTCACTTATTCGCTGGAGGTGGTAAGAGGCTCAGAGCCATCCTCCCACGCTTGGTCGGTGAAGCTGTAGGGGAAGCCCACGAGGGGCATTACACTCTTGGAGCAAGCATCGAGATTATTCATAACTTCACCCTCGTACATGACGATATTATGGATCAAGACCCCATTCGGAGAGGACTAGATGCCGTTCACGTTGCGTATGACGATGCTACGGCTATCAACGCTGGAGACGCGATGCTTGCTGTCGGCTTCGAGATATTAGCAGAATCGCCTCATATAGAGCCTGATAACCTTGCATTCCTAGTCGGTTCGATAGGTGAGATGGTCAGAAAAGTCGCAGAGGGACAAATGGTGGACATCGAGTTTGAGAACCGTGATGATGTCAACGAAGATGACTACATTGAGATGATAGCAGGAAAGACTTCGGCTATGTTCGAGACATGCGCAATGACTGGGGCCAAGCTGGCTGGTGCTGAGGAGGATGCCGTGATGAATATGGCAAATTGGGGACTTAACCTCGGTTTGTGCTTCCAGTTGATGGACGACTTGATAGACATAACAGGAGATACTCAAACCCTAGGAAAACCAGCAGGTTCGGATGTTGTGCAGGGCAAGAGGACACTCATAGCCATACACGCACTTGAATGCGATTCCGCACTCCCGATGTTCTCCAAGGTCTTCGGAGCAGGAGAATGCAATGATGAAGATCTCGCTCAAGCAGTTTCTGAACTAGAATCCAGTGGATCGATAGACTATGCCAAGCAGCGTGCTATGAATTATCATTCACTCGCCCACAGTTGCCTAGATGCATTGGATGACAGCCCAGCGTTGTCAATTCTTAGGGAATTGACTGATTTTCAGTTGACTCGTATCAACTAATCAGTCGGTGTATTGAAGCTCGTCTGGAATATCTAGCTTCAGACCCTTGCGTTCCCTTATCTCTGCAGTGACCTTGTGGAACAGGCTTGGAGGAAGATGGACGTATCCGGCATTCTCTGTGTTCCAAACAGCCCTTCCTTGAGTGGCTGCCCGAATATCATTAGAGAATCCGAAAGACTCTGCTACAGGCATGACTCCTATGACACTGGCCGTATTGCCCTCTATCGGCATGTCTTCAATTACCCCTCTACGTGTGGTGACTTCTCGAGTAACGCCGCCAATGACATCGTTGGGTGCATCTATCCTGATTTTCTGCATGGGCTCGAAAATGACTGACTTTGAACGCAGCAGGGCTCCCTTAACCGCCTTGCGGATCGCGGGAATTGTCTGCGCGGGACCTCTATGAATCGCGTCCTCGTGCAACTTGGCATCTACGAGTCTGACCATTACGCCCATCAATGGTTCCTCAGCCACTGGACCATTCTTACATACGTCATTGAAACCCTCGATAATCAACTCACGAGTCTCATGCAGATTCTGTATTCCTTTGGTGTCATTCACTAGAATATTTGTCCCATGGATAGCATATATTTTGCGCATCAGGTCCTTGTTCATTCCGAACTCAGCAAACTTGTCACCTATCTCCTTTGCATCTTTGTTCCTAACTGCGCCATCTCCGAAAACGCCCTCGCGCAATGCATTGGTGACATCATCAGGAAGTGGTTCAGTCTCAATATAGAAACGGTTGTGCCGATTAGGTGACTTACCCTCGAAAGCACGACCCTTGTTTTCAGATGATATGGACTCTCTATAGACTACTATAGGCTCACTGACTGATACTTTAATGCCCTGCTCTTCTTCCAATCTATAGACTGTGATCTCGAGATGCAGCTCACCCATTCCGGCTAACAATGCCTCTCCAGTCTCCTGATTGGTGGAGACCTCGAGGGATGCATCGGCCTTAGCAAGCCCTCTGAGGGCATCGATGAATTTTGGTAGATCCTTCATTGATTTTGGCTCTACTGCTACAGTTACCACGGGCTCAGAGTAATGTCGAATGGCTTCGAACGGAGTCGAGTCCTCATCACGTGTAATCGTGACTCCTGCCGCTGCACTACGCACGCCAGTCAGTGCGACTATGTTTCCAGAAGAGACCTCGGGAACTTGAATTCTATCACTACCTACCATCATGCTCACCTGCTGTACACGCTCTGATTTGGCCCCTCCGAGAGCCCATACTGTCTCACCATGCTTGATTGTGCCCGAATAAATCCGCCCAACGGCTACCTCCCCTGCATGTGGATCCATCCATATCTTGGTAATCATCAGCGATAGTGGGCCTTTTGAATCGCAACTAAGCATTGCCATACCAGTTTCCGATTCGAGATCACCCTGCCAGATATTGGGTATCCTGTACTGTTGCGCCACAATCGGTGAAGGTAATTTTTCGACGGCCATGTCGAGTAGAACCTCGTGCACAGGTGCCTTCTTGGCTAGCTCCTTCTGTTCCTCGTTATGGCAATACTCGAAAATTTGTGTGAAATTAACACCTGTCTTTTGCATGTATGGTACGGTAATTCCCCAATTGTGGAACGCGGATCCAAAAGCAACCGTTCCATCTGTCACGCTAACCTGCCAGTCTTTTCTGTGTTCAGAAGGTGCGAATTGCCTGATTAGGGTGTTTACCCTCGTGATTTGATTTTCAAACCTGCTCATCATGTCTTCGGGAGTAACTTGTAGTTCGTTGATCAAACGATCTACCTTGTTGATGAAGAGAACTGGTTTTACCTTCTCTTTGAGTGCCTGCCTAACCACAGTCTCTGTCTGTGGCATAGCACCTTCCACCGCACAGGTCAGTATGATGCATCCATCCACAGCCCGCATCGCCCTTGTGACATCGCCACCAAAGTCAACGTGACCTGGGGTGTCAATGAGATTGATTAGGTAGTCTTCAGTTCCTACTGTGTGTACCATGGAAGCACTGGCTGCATTGATTGTAATTCCTCGGGCGGCCTCCTGGTCGTCAAAGTCCAGCACGCGTGACTTACCTGCCAAATCCTCTGACATCATGCCCGCACCTGCTATCAGATTGTCCGACAAAGTAGTCTTGCCGTGATCGATATGTGCTGCTATTGCTAGGTTCCGAATTTTCTCTCGATCGTGCATGACCTCGGTCGCACGCTTGATGTTGTCTTCCTTACGACCCATGACTAGACCTCTGGATGATGCGGCGACCTGACAACGGTTCATAAAGCCGATTGCAAGACTAACTCAATCTACTCTCAGCAACCTTGTTTGGAGAGTAACGGAACTCATCGCGCGGATGCCGCTATTCTCTCGATCTCTTCTCTCTTCCCTACTGAGTAAGAATTGACGTCCCCATCGGCTGCCTTGGACAGTTCTGCCACTATCCCCTCGGTGAGAGTGCGGCGACTCTTGGCTGTAGCAGAGGCCGCACCGATGGCGATGTTGCGCAATGCTATGTCCAATCTGCGACTAGGTGACGAATCCACAGCCTTGGGCTGACTGACTGCTCCGACCTTAATGCGAGTAGTTTCCTCACAAGGAGCGGCTTCGACAATTGCATCGATGAACTTCTGTAGCGGATTCTGCCCGCTCTTGGATGCTATCTTGTCTAAAGCCTGTTCGTACGCCTTGGCACAGTGTTGCTTCTTCCCAGAGAACTTACCCGTTCGCATCAAATTGTTGATGAAGCGCTCGATAACGGATAGTTTGGACTTTCCGAACCACGCGTTGGCGTGCCTACCACCTGAATGAGGAGTTCCTATCGTTGTGAGATTGATGTATGGAGCCAACCCGGGGTCATCACAGGTGACTTCTGATGCATCCCACTTACCGAACACCATAGTACCGATACCGGCAATAGGTGCCTCCTGCTCTACCTGCACTTCCTCGGTCATTCAGAACACCTCACCTGATTGGCTTCTCCTTACGTCCACGAACCATCTCGTCAAGAGAAACTCCGTTAACCTTGATTACTTTGAATCGGACACCAGGCAAGTCACCATAAGAGCGCCCTTTGCTCCCACCGATTCCCTCAACGAGGACCTCGTCATGCTCATCGATGAATGATATGGCCCCGTCTCCGGGTGCGAAGGCGGTCAGCTTATTCCCAGTTCTAATCAGACTAATCTTGACCGCCTTACGTATTCCGGAATTCGGTTGCTTAGCCTCGAAACCGACCTTTTCAATCACTATACCCTTGCCTTGGGTACTCCCGCGGAGGGGATCGTGCTTGAGAACACCGCCCGCTCTGCGTTTGAACTGGCGGTTTCGAAACTTGCGTTCCTTCCAGCGATATTTCTTACGGTCTGTCTTCATCTTCGGTCCAGAGAATAATCCACGACCCAAGTGTACACCCAAACTGACGCCCCGCCGACCCACCGATGGTATAAGAGCGTGACGGGCTCACCGTAGGTGAGTGCAGCCTAGAGGGGCTTGGCGTTGCTAACATTCAAACCGATTAGGCACGGCGACGACACCATGGCGTTCCGTGATTTGCTACACGGAGTCGATTGCGACGATGATGCTGTCAGCGTAAACTTGGAAATGTTTGACAGGGCTTCTGCGTCGGGGGGCAAAGGAGTAGTGTTCAATGATATCATCGAGTCTCCCGGACACAAAGCTGCACTCGATGTACTAGTCAGAGACCGTCTGTGCAAGGTTTTCTCAGTAAGCCCAGGCGAACTCATCGATGTGCTTGCTTGGGGAATGGCCAATCCTGAATCCCCCCTCATAATCGACTCTGCCGAAGCTGAAGTGCTTCAGTGTAGACAGGAGCCAGTTGACCTACAGAGGATACCTATACCTAGGCATTACCAAGAGGATGCGGGGAGATATCAGTCGGCATCAGTCATCATAGCGGAGTACGACGGCATACGGAATATGTCGTATCACCGTCAGTTGCTCCGAGGGGAGCGTCACTGTGTGGCTAGATTCGTTCCGAGGCATCTGCGGACTATGTACGAGAAAGCCCGTGCTAACGGAGATGAAGTCCCTATTGCTGTTGTCAACGGAGCAGATGCTACCGTTCTTCTGGCTGCTGCCATGTCTTTCAATGAGGACCTAGACGAGCTCACTGTAGCTGCAGCTCTTCACAGCAAACTGCATGGTAAACCACTGCGTATGGTCCGGCTCCCTAACGGAATTGCTGTGCCAGCCGACTCAGAGTATGCTATGGAAGCCAGAATCACTCTAGAGTTGGATGATGAAGGGCCCTACGTCGATATCACCGGTACGGTTGATGATGTTCGACAGGAGCCTGTGATAGAGTACGACTCAGTGTATCATCGCTCAGAGCCTGTGTTCCACGCGCTGATCTCAGCCGGGGTGGAACACAGGACTCTGATGGGGATGCCTCGTGCTCCGACAATCAAGGCGGCTGTCTCCGAAGTCGTCGATTGCACAGATGTCTATCTGACCGAAGGAGGGTGTGGTTGGCTGTCATCTGTCGTTCAGATCAATCCACAGCATGAGGGGGATGGAATCAAAGCAATACATGCTGCACTCGATGGGCATCGATCAATGAAGCAAGTCGTGGTGGTGGATGAAGACATAGACATAGCTAATCCAATTAGGGTTGAATGGGCATTGATGACTAGATGGCAACCCGATACGGACACAGTCATCCTCACAGGTCAGAAAGGTTCGTCACTAGACCCAAGCAGGTACGAAGATGGTTCAACTAGTAAGATCGGAATGGATGCAACCCTACCCCTAGGAGTGGACCGTGGACCGTTCGAATCGGTCCTGTGAGGATCAGATGACCAAAACCACCGATGACATGTCTACGAAACTACAGCACCCTAGGCGGAGCCTAGGAAACAGGCACAGGAGTCAGGCAGAGAAGTTTCTATCATTGATTGAATCGGATTCACAGAATCTAGAATGGGCTGAACAGAGTGCTAGGCAGGCTGTGCTGCACGATTTTACCAACCCTGAGAATTGGAGAGTCCTAGTGCAAGTAAAATTAGAAGCAGGAGATGAACATGGGATACGAGCAGTTCTGAATGAGTTGTTCACTATTCTCGGCCGGGATCCTGAGGCGTTGGCACAACTTGACGAGGTAAGCATGAGTCAATCTGGATCTTCAATACTTGAAGCCAGTTTGATTGCAGATCCCTTGGATCCAGATCAATGGTGGACATCGACTTCGCAATCAGATGTAACTCTTGGAGATTTCATCGAGCGAGTCAAGAACCTTGACCTAACAGATCAAAGAGCCAATGTATTGTTCTCTAGACGGTTGGAAAGGGTAAGAGATAGTGGGATGGAAGAGCAGTACCTAGAACTCGCCAGAATTATTCTAGCACAGCGACCTAGCAACCATGAGGCTTGGTCAGAACTAGGGCGGATGCACGAGAGACGTGGTGAGTTAGAGCAGGCTTGGATGTGCTACGATCAGGCACAGACACACTTCCCTGATATTCATGTTAGGGATCGTTTTCGAGATAGGATGGAAGCGAAGATGGATGGGAGAATCTCAAAACCATGGAAGGAACCTGAAGTAAGTCGGCGCGTGGATTTCTTGACTCGGATGCAACAATTAGCCACACACAATGATGAAAATATTCCAACTACGGTGAATGAACCTGACGAAGTTTCCAGTAATCCTCTGGAAGAAGTTCACTTACTTCTCGCTGATGAGCGTTTATCTGAAGCTTTCTTTCTAGCCCGTAGAATGGCTGCTGAAGGGGTCGAGGGGGCAATTGAACTGGTGGAATCAATTAGGGAGGATATCCATGACTGAAGCATTTGTCTTGGCCTGGACCACTCCGACTTCGAATTGGCGAGAGGATGATGGCGAAGTATGCTGGATAATGGTACGCGATGCTAAGAGAGGTTGGGAACTACCTGGTGGCAAGATCAATGAAGGAGAGGCAATTGAAGAAGCTGCTCTGAGAGAGTTGTTTGAGGAAACGGGATTGTTGGGCACGGCTAAAGCATATGATTCCGAGATAGTCGAAGGTGGGCATGTTGTGTGGATAGAAGTGGAAGATGAACCCGGCCCCGTATCATGGCAATCTCCAGAGCATAGTATCGAAGAAGTAGGATGGTGTATGCAGATACCACATGATACTGCATGGGATGCTGAAGAGATTGAGAAGATGTTAGATCACGATTGGAGTGCTGCGACAACACTCGAGTCCTGAATCTCAGAAACTCTCTCGGAGATTTTTTCCAGCCATGAATCCTCTCCAAGTGCCTCTGCAGCATCCAATATCAATCCAAGATCCTTTCGTTCATCGCCTGAGACATCTGCAAGTAAGATTGGTATCAATGATTCCACTACCTCTCTGATATCTTCCGGATTCGCTGGTATCCATGTATTTCCCGGCTTACTCCTAGGTGTGGCCTCTGTAATACGGACAGACATCCTAGGAGAATCGCTGACAATTTCCTCAAGCGCCAGGTCTAGCCACTCTAGCGAAGCTGACAAGGCCTCGGGGGACATACCTGATTTCGTCAGGTATTCCCTTGCAGACCACAAGTGCCTCATCGCGGGGTCGAGATCATCAAGACCAACTAGGATCCTTGCCACCTCCAATCTGGAAAGGCCGATTATCTCGATTGGATGGCCCTTAGACAAGGAAATGTCTGAATGAGTGGCTAGTGACATCATCGTCTCTCCTCTGTTTCGGTGCCATGCTGCTAAATTGAGTAGACATATTCCATGGCTCGCCGATCCAGGGGCCAATGCATTCATCCTATCTGCACACCACCTCAGCTCCGCACCGACCAATGAAGGCTCGTTAGGTACGTGCAACGCCCTTTCCATTCGTATCATGGCCTCGATGGCAGGGTCCCTCTCTCCTTTGGTTCTAGAACGCTCAAGGATGCTTGCAGAGTCATTGATGGCTTTTGTAACGTCTCCTCTGAGTATAGTCTGACGGAACTTGAGAAAATCATCTCGCAATCGAGATTTCGACGAGTCTTCAGCGGTCATCTCGACCTCACTGGGCCTCGAATGTCTTGACCATCTGCTCATATTGCGAAACTAATGCAGATTCCCTCTCTGCCAATCTGCCTGCATGACTCTTGAAAGTCGATTTCGAATCTTCTAGTTCTTTGGTGAGTGCTTTTCGGTCATCGACCTCTAGTAACAGATTTCCTACCGCTCTGAATACGGGTCGTGAAGACTCCTGAGTCGAAAGGGCTTCAATCGTCAATGAAATCTCGTTAACCTGCGCAGAGACAGCCTGCAACTGCGACCTAGTCAATTGCAGATCCTGGGCTACGGCCTGTAGATCCTGTGCTGTCATATCAGATTCAGTCATTTACTCCCCTCTGCAATTCCCAGTACCTGCTCTGATGCGATTAACCCTCGCATCAAAGTGTTCCATCTAGCCCTCAGGTCCACCATGCTTGGTGCCCGTTCGGTGACCTCTATGGTACCTTTGTTGATATCACTGAATTCAGCCTCAGTGGTTAAGGAGGCGGCTAAAGCATCCGCATCCTCGTGAGTCAATCTGAGTACGAGTCTTGACGACTCACTCTTCCTCGGAGCCATCTAACTCAGCCTCATCGAGCTTTCGCTCATAGTCCAGTGCCGCCTGCTGGGCGATAACTGTCATATCTGTAGCAGTAGCGCCCTCCATCGAACGGCGGATGATTCTGTTATTGGAATCTGTTGCTCGGGTGAATGGTTCCCAGACGCCTCCGGTGAAGGTGTGGTCACACTTGCGGCACTCCCAGATTCCTGCTGCCTTACGTCGAACCTTCTGATATTGGCATACGGGACAAGTGTATTTCCTAGACTTCTTCTTGATTGCTGCGCCCGCTCTCCTACGTACGCTCACACCATATCGAGGACCGAAGCGTGCCGTAGCGCCTGACTTCTGCGTCCTCTTAGCCATCAATCTGCCCCCTCAGCATTAAGCACCATCTCTCGAAGCTCCTTGCATCTGCTATGAGCGTGCTCCATGATTTCAGAAAACTCACTCTCCGTGAATATACCCTTTAGTCCCTTCTGGAGAGAATGAACGTGTCCGTCATCACCAAGCGTGATGTGTATTCGCTCATCGCCACCGAGTTCCTCCCTTCCATCGGCATCGTAAACAAACCGTCCGCCGACTTTGTGATAAGAGCACATTATGGGAGTCTTGGATACCGGTAGAGGTCTGTCACTGTCACTCATTTCGAACTTTACTTCAGGGAGCATTGCGGACTTCAATGCCGCAATTCCAGCCAAAGCAAAGGCGTCGAACAGATTACCGTCATCAGAAATTGCAAACAGATCCAGAATGACCTGCCAGGCCTTCTCACCAGGAATGATGCAGAGGTTATCAACATCTATGCATCCTGACTCGCGTATCCCTCTGTCAACCACTCTTCCGAGTTCTATCGACTCTGGGCTAGGGGGCCCGGGTTCCCAGTTGCGCCCTGCTACGGGTCTAATCTCAGCACTGCACATCAGACCGCCCTGATTAGGACGATCTGGATAAGGAGTCATGATTTGGAACTTTACACCGGCGTATACGATGGTGTCGCCCATTCTAACCTTTGCAGATCCTTCGGCATTCCGCAGGACACCAATCTCGAGTTCGGTGTCCCTGGATTCCCATCGTGCACGGCCATCATGCCTCTCATCGTTCTCGGCCAATTCGGCCAAATGAGCTCGTAGTAACTGTGGAACTATGGGAATTGCCATCACGCATCACCTCCTTTGAGCGCGTCGACCATTATCTGATGAACTACCATCGCTGCTTCCATGTTGTAATCCCATGCCTCTTGGAATTCTGCTGGCGACAGGTCGCCATCCATCTGCAGGAACACGAGTTCTCCTGAGTTAGGAAGGATTCCCATAGGCAAGTCGGCCTCCCCGTAATTGTCCTCTTCCTTGTTCAAGTCACACACAACAACATCGTTGATTTTACCTGAAGCTACGGAGACCACCATGTCTGTCATGGGGATTCCTGCATGGGCCAAGGCAACCGAAGCGGCGGTCAAGCCAACGCAGCGGGTTCCGGCCTCGGCACATAGAATCTCAATTTCGACTCGAACCTTACATCGAGGATACATCTCCAGTAACACTACACTCTCAAGTGCATCTGCAGTGACTTTACTGATTTCCCTACTACGACGGTTGAAACCAGGTCGCATTCGGTCGGTTGTTGAGAAAGGGGCCATGTTGTAACGTACATCCAGTACGGCGCGATCCTGTCGCTGAATCTTCCTTGGGTGGCACTCCATAGGTCCGTATACTGCTGCTACTGCATGATTGGTACCCCATATCACGCGAGCGGAGCCGTCTGCGACAGGGATAACTCCAGTCTCAATCGAGACAGGCCTCAAGTCGCCCGGTCCACGGCCATCCACTCGAATGCCGTTCTTGTCAATCATCTCCACGTCGCCATAACCTCCCATCAAGCATCAACTCCTGTCGATTTGGCGTCGTCTGACATGGCGTTGAGCTGATCACGGGCAGCGACGATACCGTCGAACTCCCCGTCTATCCAAACTCTGCCGTTGTCAGCGACTATGATTCTGCAATCAGTGTCCTCCTTGAGCTGGCGCAGGGCCTTTCCTCCCTTGCCTATGAGTCGTCCGAGCAAATGCGGGTCGATCTGTTCGATGTTACCAGAGCGGATCTTTCGCAGACCCATGCCCTTCATGGTGACTACACTGGAATGGGTCTCCTCGACCTCCTGCACTCTGCACAACACGGCCTCGCCGATATCCATGATACTCCTAGTCCCGCCGAATGCAGCCTTACCGGGCCCGAGGCTCATCGGTAATATCGCGTTGAATGGAGCTCCGATGTCGATGAACCAGATGTTGTTGGTGCATCCTTCTACATATCCGATGACCAGATCACTCGGTCGTGGTATGTAGGCCGTTCGAAGCGGCTCTATGGCAATCTCAGTGCCGTTATCATTCACTCTTCCATGCTTCGTCGCACGCAGCCGCCCGTCCATTTCTAGGACGCCGTGGCCGGCTTCGTGGCCTTCTGATTCTCCGAGATCCTCTCCCGGTGCGACGAGCAGGGAAGCTCGTCCTTGGTTTCGCGGTCCGCCCGCGTCATTGCTAACACTCATGTTATCTGGCCGCGCGACCCGCCCACCCTTCATAACCGTTGATGCAGACACCTTCGGTGCGCCTCAGTCCATTTCCCTGACTTCCACCTCTGAAGAGCGGTTAGCCACCCTGCTGATGATCTCATTCTTCATACCCCCAGGGACCTCAATAACACAGGCCCAAGAACCGTCTGAAAGCCACTGATCCTTCTGCATGGAATCGCGTAGCAGATTACTGACTCCGCCGTAATCCTTACCAGGTACTTTGAAAGCCAGTTTTATTGTGATAAATTGAAGTGGAATAATCGGCTTCAGGATATTCACCGCATCTTTCACCTGACGTTCTACAGATAGAAAGGGGTCGGCTTTGAAACGGGCTTCTTGCAAAGCGTTCTCGATTCGAGTCGGTGGATGTGGCAACTTAGTCTTCGGGTCGGTGGCCGTCATCGCTATCTCATTGACAATCTGCTTCATTCTCTCATCTACCATCTGCCGCCTCTGAGCAGTCGTCAGTTGTATCGAACCATCCCTGAGAATCTTATCCACACAGGTTGAAAGATCGGTACTTCCGAATACCCTCTCTAGTGCATCGGAAGTGGGTCTGTCTCCAGCCTTAGCATCCGACCACACTTCGTCTATAGCCAGCAGGTCGGCCAATTCTACCGATTTTGGATCCGCTTTCCAAGTCTCAACCAGTTCTGGATCGACGAGAATCTCGTACCTAGAGCCACCCTTCTCAAGGCGGGCAAGTACTGCGTCGTCGAGGCTGACCATGTTATGGCACAGAGGGGGGACGTCCTTAGATGAATGTCTTCAGGATAGCTTCCCAAGGTGTTTCAGAGTAGTTTCGTGATCCAACTTGCAGTAGCCATCTGAGTTCACAACTGCTATCTCCACGGTGTCGGAGTTGAGATCGTCCTCCAAGGACTCCCTGAGAGCCTCCAATCCAAGCTTGATAGCTGCATTTTGAGTCATGTTTGCCTTCCAGCTGCTCTCAAAGTGATCTATGACGGCAGAGCGGCCCCTTCCGATAGCTCCGGCTTGATACGACTGGTAGGCGCCTGAGGGATCGGTCTCGAACAGGTGGATGCCCTCATCATCGATTCCAGCAATCAGCAGAGCTGTTCCAAACGGACGTGCGCCACCATACTGGGTGAAAGACTGCTTATGGTCGCACATTTTCTTGACTAGGGATGTGACGGCTATCGAATCCCCATAGGTCATACGATTGACTTGGCACTGCACACGAGCACGATCAACCAGTTGTCGTGCATCCGCAACTAGTCCCGAGGTAGTTATCCCGATGTGGTTGTCAATCTGGTACATTTTCTCGATAGAGTCTGCTATTACTAGCTTGCTGGAAATTCTCTTGTCTACTATCAGTATGACTCCATCACGATATTTCAGCCCCACAGTAGTAGTACCTCTCTTCACCGATTCACGTGCGTATTCGACCTGATATAGCCTGCCGTCTGGTGAAAAGGTTGAGACTCCTGAATCGTATCCGCGTCCACTAGGCTGCATGGTCAACGAGACGTAGCCAAGACGGAGTCTTATGAATCTTAGTCGGATGGAGTCTTGCGCATCGCGGCATTCTTGGTGATGAAGCGATACGCAGGGGCATGCGGGTTGCGGTCCTAGCTTCTGCCGGGAAAGACTCAGCTTACGCAGCATGGTGGGCCACGATGAGAGGTTGGGAAGTAGAGTGTCTCGTGACTGTCTGCGTTTCTGGAGACGATTCTATGATGTATCAATTGAATGGGACGGCTGTAGCCGCCTTGCAGGCTGCGTCTATGGGAGTGCCGTGGCTCCCAGTGATGAGTTTGGGAGAGGAGGAGCATGAGGTCCTTGAGTTGGAATCGGCCCTGAGGGGACAGAGCGATATTCAATCTGCTTTCTTTGAATCATGGCCCCAAGATTGGGATGTGCCAGAGCAACTTGAGATTTTGATAGATATGCCTGACTTGGACGCGATTGTAGTAGGAGCGCTCCGCTCGGACTACCAAAAGACGCGGGTCGATATGATGTGCGAGCGTCTAGGCATAATCTCATACAGTCCGTTGTGGCATCACAGATCTCACGAGCACATGCACGCCCTAGTGGATCATGGATTCGATGTGCGTATAGCATCGGTGTCATCAGAGGGATTGAACGAAGATTGGCTCGGAAGGAGGTTGGACAATGAGTCGTTGGCCGTACTGGAAGCGTTGGCTGAGAAACATAGATTCAATCTGGATGGTGAAGGAGGCGAATTTGAGACCATAGTACTTGCAGCACCACACATGCATGCTCGCATAGAATGCAGTGCTGAGAGCCTATGGGATGGTACCAGGGGGGTTTGGAATATAGAATCAGCCAGATTAACCCCCATGCGCTAGCCTCAAACAGGGGTCTGGGGTCGGCTGGTCACGGGGAAGGCTGTGTCAGTATCGCCGTTGGACTATCGATATGGTCGTGACGAGGCTAAGCACATCTGGTCTCGAGAAGGTCGCCACACTCGACAATTAGAGGTCGAAAGGGCTCTAGTTTGGGCTCACTGCCAACTCGGCAGGGTGAGCGCGGAGGACTATGATAGGGTCGCAGACATCGCCGATCCCGGAATAGTCACAGCAGACCGAGTAGATGAGATCGAAGAGGAAACCAAGCATGATATCATGGCGCTGACAAAAGCGATGGCTGAGGCTGCTGGTGATGCTGGTTGGTGCATCCATCTAGGTGCCACTAGCAATGACATAGTCGATTCAGCTGTAGCGCTGCAGATCAAGGACAGTATTGTGATACAGCGTGATGTCCTCAAGCAGTTGATGGAGACCATGTGTAAGATTGCAGAGCGCGAGAGAAACACTGTGATGCTGGGGCGAACACACGGACAAGCCGCGGTACCAATCACATTTGGCTTGAAAGTCGCGGTTTGGGTGGATGAATTCGCTAGGCACCTTGAGAGGCTTGGAGAACTATCCTCCCGGGCCACCACAGGAAAATTCCTAGGAGCGGTTGGAACTGGCGCAGCGCAGGGCGAGCAAGCATTCGAACTACAGAGTCTCATCATGGAGGAACTGGGACTCGGAACTCCCGTTGCCACTACTCAGGTCGTCGGTCGTGACCGCTACATCGAATGGGTCGGCTGGATGGCTAATGTCGCCACCAGCGTCGAGAAGGTCTTGCAGGAGGTCAGGAACCTTCAGAGAACCGAGATTGCTGAGGTCGCTGAAGCTTTCGATACAGACAAGCAGGTTGGTTCTTCGACGATGGCTCACAAACGCAATCCGATTACTTCTGAAAACGCCTGTGGTCTGGCTAGGATTGTCCGTTCTATGATTGTACCCTCATACGAGAACGCACTGTTGTGGCATGAGAGGGATCTTGCAAACTCCTCAGCAGAGAGGTTTACACTATCTCATTCGATGATACTACTAGACGACATCTTGGCCAAAACCGATAGAGTCCTCTCCAATCTTGTGATAGATTCGAGCAGGATGCGAGCCAATATAGATGCTCAGAAGGGACTCGTGATGGCCGAGAAAGTAATGTTGGCTCTAGTCGACAGAGGTGTCGCTAGAGACGAAGCGCACGAGATGTTGAGAGAGGCATCCATGGTGGCACTTTCCAGTGGTGATACGTTGGAAGCTGTATGTGCTAAGAACAGTAGTATTTCGGGTATTTTCAATTCGGCTGAACTAAGTGATTTGTTCCGTCCAGAAGGTCATTTAGGACACAGCGGACGAATCGTAGACGAAGCGGTAGCCAGAGCACGCACCATGCTGGACTAGAGAGCCATCAATGCTAGAAGGACCAGCCCCGTCAGTGTTGCGAATACGCCTAGCAGCATCACCATAGCGTGGGGGCCGTATTGATTGGCGTCGTTCAATGCTACACTAAGGAACCCAGCATCTGCGATCGCCTCCATCATACCTTCCTCCGACTCTTCAAAATCTGGTGGAGGGCGTCGTGGAATCCTCTCCTTCTGCTGTGTCACGACCTTGCGGTGGTATGGCATTGTATAGCATTCTCGATAGAAACTGTTGCATTCAGGGAGTATGAACGTGCGGCTCACTCATCCATGTCCGTACCAAAGATGCCCAGAAGCCTGTCTAGTTCCTCTAGAGCTTGGTCATCAGCAGATACCAGTGCATCGGGATTCCTAGCGGACCCAGAGTACTCGGATTCTTCATCTAGATCGCCTCCAAACCTCCTTCTTCGTATTAATTCCCTGAGCAGAAAGGCTGCTGACACAATCAGCACCACTGCGACCATATCTGCCGACACCATGTATTATGCCCCCGGGATTCCTAGTTCGAGGGGCCTAGCCAGATGTCTGCGATTAGAAGGAGGGGGTTGTGACCAGTTTTCGACTAATTCAATTCCGCTCAGGTCTGCTTCTTGGCTATTCCACACCCTCTGAGACGTGCTTCCGCACCTACGGCACCTGAGTTGTTGGCCTGCGCCGCCGCTGCGCATTGATTTATTGCAGCATGTCGGCCTACCAGTCACCCTAGGCACCTGATCCACTAGAGTCAAGCGTTCGAGATGGATTGCATCATCTTGAGCTGTGAGTCCTAGCCATGCGACTCTGTCCCCAATCTGCAACATTCTGAGAAGTCTGTTTACAGATCCACCCTCAGAGAACGCGACTAAGTCTACCCTATCTCCTCCAGAAAGGACTGATATATTTGAGTGGGCCCCTTTGACCTCTTCCGGACAACTGATTACGGTACCAAAAGTCACCACGCCCAGATGATCGTCGGTCAACTGATTCGTTCTGTGCACCCCCCATCGAACGGATTGTTCCACGTCACTTCGAGTTTGTATCCAGTGGTGAGCTTTCTCTACACATTCGGATGTGGCACCCCTGATGCCGTATAGTACTGGACAAGGAGTCCTAGGTGCAATTAGTCCTCGTCCTGCTGTCGGGTCTCTGTTGACGAAGGTCAAAGGGTGTTCTTCCTCCATCATCCTAACAGCCTCAGAGGTTATCTGTCTGGGCTGTCCAATCAATTCATGATTTCTCCATGCAATAAGTTCCCAAGTTGATGTTATCCCTGGCCTCCATGCTATCGCAGCACTGGCGCCTACAGCACCCCACTGCTCCTTACCACACAGTATCCAACATCCTTCATCGTGGATCGATGCCATACGAGACTGCAAATCTACGTGAGCGGTTACTGCTTCCCAGTACCATTCCTCCGGCGGGGGTTTTTCTGAAACTAGGAGCACGGGTGCAGCAGGGGTTGACGAATTTGGCTGATTCGCCACCTCTTCCAGTACGCCTTCAAACCATTTACAACACAGATTTCTAAATTCTCCTTTGCTGCTCCGAGGGATGCTCACCTCAGCACGCAATGCCCCATTACCGCGGGTCCTACGTGCTGCGAATGGCCACAACCTGACTAGTCCCCTCTCGATGATATGGATATCTGGAATTCGTGCCACTAGCAGCCTGAGGAGTTCGTCAAACGTCGAGGTAGTACATCCTGAGAGTGGGTGATCCGTGTCATCCAATCCGATTTGTAGAGCCAGACGTTGGCCCGAGTTCAATAGGAGTCCCCCAGTATGCTATCTATGACTCCTGAGATACCTGTATTGGAATCACACAGAATCCCATCGACACCAAATCTGGCTGCAGCAGACATATCCACTCCTCGATCTCCGACCATTACAGAAGTACTTTCATCTGGCCTATTGATCCAATCATCACCGAATTTGAGCTCCAGTCCCTTCATCGAGGTGTCTGATGATGCGGCGTCAATCAACTGTCTGCCTGCTTCAAGCATGCCCGGGAACGGCTTGCGTGCCCAAGCTCCCTCCCACGGGGCGTAGGGGCTATACAGAATCAAATCAAGTTGTGCATCGCCGTCATCCTGCAGTAATAACTGACCCATCCTGTCATGAATCATTGACAGATTGCTGTTGCTCCAGAGACCCCTGTTGATAGGAGATTGGTTCGTCACTACGCAGATTCTGTACCCTGCTCGCCTCAAATCGCCAACAGACTTAGCCGAATCGGGCAAGAGCACTACTTCATCCACGGTGTTCACGTAGTTCTCTGATCCTTCGATAATGACGCCGTCACGATCCAGATATGCTATGCTCCCATCCCACGCAGCGTCGTTCGGAAGTTGAGGTAATTGCAGTGATGAAGTCAATTCTACATCGTCTCGGTGGGGCGTGAGCACGGTATCACAACCCATTGTGAGCCTTGACGGCCTCCTTGATGATATGGTTAATCACCAATTGGATATCCTCGATTCGCTCCATTGATCCAGAAGGGACTACAATCGAGATATCTGCGATATCTGCGATTTTTCCACCCTGTGAACCAGCAATATTGCCAGTTACTGCTACTGTTGAGAAACCCTGCTCCTTGGCGTAATGGATGCCGTTGACGACATTGTCAGAGTCACCTGAGCCACTGTATGCAACGACCATGTCACCTTCTCTCAGGAAAGTCGACAACTGTCCGACGAAGACGTTGGTGTAATCTGTGTCATTCGCCCATGCTGTCATTGAAGCGGCGTTGTCAGTATGGGCAATTGTTCGTAGGCCTAATTCCTTCGACCAATCGCCAGCGCTGTGGGACGGCGTGGCAGCACTGCCCCCATTCCCGATGAAGTGAATGCTGCCGTCACCGGAACGGGTGTTCTCAACCATTCGCCAGAATTCTCTCAATGTATCTCTAGGAAGCCCATCCAGAGCCTGTTTCAAATTTGCAATGTATGAGTCTGTGAACTCATCAAAGTCGAAACTCACAGGTATCCCCATAACCGCCGGTGAGGGCATCCTATTTACGGGTTGATGGGTCGAATCACACT
>Ga0206680_10000057_pt1 | contig 40699 bp, 26 predicted proteins | sample M115012015metaG_FD_160124 | JGI IMG/M metagenome (GOLD analysis project Ga0206680, IMG submission 160124) | Ammonia-oxidizing marine archaeal communities from Monterey Bay, California, United States - M1 150m 12015 | ecosystem: Environmental > Aquatic > Marine > Intertidal zone | place: USA...
AGGTCTCTCAGGCCACCTCGTCTCCCCGCAGGGCGGGGCGGCCTCAACCTCTTATCTTGATACCTAATAGTACCAAGACGCACTAAATGCAGGTGGGCGACCTACCTTTGGTATTTGAACTAAACGGCGTCCACACGCCCCCTAAAGGGGGCGGTGATAGGCATATACAAATCACTATTCTGACTCATCCGGCATATGCTCTAGACCGAATGCCAGATGACCAGAGGTAGTGGCCTCTGGAATTCCCTCAAGGCCAAGTGCTAGGGTGGGTGCAGAAACCTCGTTAGACACCTCCTCCAAGCCAAAGGGCAAATCGGATGAAGGGACTGGAGGGGCTTGGCCTTCTAGATCGAAAGGAAGATCGAGGTTTTCGTTAGTCTGCTTGGACTTGGGAGAACTGTCCACCGCACCCTCCTCAGGAGGTTCTTCGTCACTACCGCATGTGGGGCACGACGAAGTCCCCGATGAGACCAGTCCGCAAATTGGACACTCGTACACGGTACCCGCTGTGAGAGTTCACGCTTCACGCTGTCGGAAGAGGGATGGTACCCGTCAAAGGGACGAGTACAGAGTGCCGTGGAATGCCACGATGAAGACGGTGGCGACGATACAAGTGATTATCATCACTGGGAGTCCGACTCTTATCCACTCTCTAGTGGTGATTGGCCTGGGTCCACGCTCGCTGATGGCCACTGTCATGACATTCGCACTCGAGCCTATCGGTGTGGCATTGCCGCCGAATCCCGCACCCATGGCCAAAGCCCAGAACAGCGGCTCTATTTCGACCTCCGGGTTGTTCACTCCGATGCTCACTATCACGGGGATCATAGCAGCGGTGAAGGGGATATTATCGACTATTGCACTGGCAATTGCGGAAACCCACACAATGGCCACCGCCAGCATCACCTGATCACTGCCGAAGTTGTCGAATATCCAGTTGGCGAGGGCTTCCAAATAGCCGACATTGCCCACTGCTCCAACTAGGATGAACAGGCCGGCGAAGAATAGCAGGGCTGCCCACTCTATCTTCTCGGTTACACTATGCATAAGGCCACCCCTGAGCTCGTTGTCCTCGGGCTTGGCTGCAACTAGGGCCAGTCCGGCTCCCGCAAGTGCGATGGCGTGGATTTCGATCTCAAGGTGAAGGAACTCCTTCGCTGAGAACATCATTACGGTTAGCAACAGTATGGCCAGAGTTGTGTACATCAGCTTCCTGTCGTCGACCGCATCCCACTCATCTTCCGCTAGAAGGGATTCAACATTATGCGGCATGGTTTCGGTCCAGTCTCGATAGTACCAACGCATGTAACTCAAGGTAGCAATCCAAGCAATCAGAGTCAGGATTCCCAGCCTAAACAGAAAACCGTTGAAACCGAAGTTGTCCATATCTCTGCTCGCCGCCTCAGCGGCAATCATGACATTGGGTGGATCGCCTACCATCGAGGCGACTCCCCCTGTGTCTGACAAGATTGCTTCAGCCAAAAGAGGAGGTACTGGATTAATCTCCATGCGATTGCATATCCTCAGAGTCACGGGCGCGATAATGATGATTGCAGTGACGTTGTCAATCACCAGTGAAATAAGAGTCGTGAAAGTACCGAGAAGGACGATTAGTTTCCAGGGATCTCCACCACTCATCTTTGCTGCTTTGATTGCGATGAACTCGAAGAATCCACAGAGTTCGAGAATCGCGGCGAAGACCATCATCCCTAGCAGGAGTCCTATGACCTCGAACTCGATCCAGCCCAGCATGGTGTGCTCGAGAGAATCGCCATGAGTCTCAAAGATTCCAGTCCAATGCCCGTACAGCAGCATGATGACGGAACCGAACCAGGCTGCAATGGTCCGGTGGAGATACTCGGCTAAAATGAGCACAAATGATACTGCAAAAATCGCGAGAACTACCTGCTGCTCAGTCACCATGTCCCGGCGAGCCTTAACGCCTCTAAATAAGTGAGCATGGTAGCCTATCCTCAAAGAAGATAGTTTTCTCGAATTAACTCCTTCCGGACCAGAAAACTGCAGTGTTTCCTCTGCTGTGAACTAGTCTGGAGCCAGTGGTATCGGCGAGGCTTTCAAACGCCTGTGTCCTCTCAGAAGAGCCGCTTAGCAAACCTCGGTTAGCCTTCACCTTGACTACTCCCCTCTTGCTGAGTTGATCGCTCAACTCTGATACCACTGAGTCGGTAATTCCTTCCTTACCTATCCTGATGGTGACAGGAGTGGATTTGTCCTTCGCCTGTCGAAGGATTGATTGGGGAATTTTTTCGCTAATCTTAATCGCCCCCTAGAAATCAGGTCCCGAGCGTTCTATCCTGCCGCAGTCCTCGCAAGTGATAATCAGCGTGCCGACTGAGATTCTGAATCTTGCGTTGCGGCCAGGAATTAGTGCCGCTTCGCAACCCCTGCAAATCAATCTGGTGATTTGTGATTCCGGGCGCTCGCCATGTCGCTTCCCAATTCTGAGTATGTCCCTCGCAGCAGCGTCGACAGTCTCGGGGTCCGTAGTTCCATAGGAAAGCAAGACTGTGGATAGTTCCTCAATGGCCTTTGAGGCTCTCCTCTTCCTCCTCGAGTCCTTATTGCGCCGCCGGTTAGTCATCTCGACCCCCCAGTGATGCAATCGCAGCTTCGATGGCGCTTCCTACTTCCTCAATAGAGCGATTTCCATCGATTCTTATGAGTACCCCTCTCTGCTCATACCAACCCGCGAGAGGTGCGGTCTGCTCGTGATAGGCAGATAGCCTGTTCCGCACCGTGTCCTCGGTGTCGTCCTTTCGTTGAACGACTCGTGCGGAGGCCTCAGCTGGAGGGGGATTAAATCTGATGTGGTAAATCATCCCGGTCTCCGGGTCCATTCTCCTGCCTACTATCCGCTCAATGATGGCCTCGTCAGGAATCTCGATAGAAATCACGGCGGAGACCCCTTCCACCTCGGCCAGTGCTTCGGCCTGAGCGATTGTCCTCGGGTAGCCGTCCAACAATAGGCCGGACACGGCATCGGGCTCCTGTAGCCTCTCCGAGATTAGCCCAATAATCACTTCATCGGGGACCAATAGGCCAGCTTCCATGTAGCCCTTGGCCTCGGATCCCATTTCAGAGCCAGAAGCTACAGCGGTGCGGAGCATGTCTCCGGTCGATACCTGAGGCTTACCGGTGAGAGATGAAATCCTGTTGGCCTGGGTACCCTTGCCGGCACCCGGGGGTCCGAACAGTACTATCGAGCCACTCATGGTACTTCGGGAGTGGCCAGAGTGATAAGCAAAGCGCAGACTAAGTCTTGTTCTGCTCCCACCACAGGTGACCGTACGCAGTCCACTGTTCCATTGTCCAACCATCGGGCAGACCGTCAAGGGGCAGTGGCGGAGCTCCCTCAGCGCTGGAAGGTGGTTTGAGCATCGGGGACGACTGGGCTATGGCGGCTTGGACCTCGTCGTCGCTGACCCCACCAGTCAGTACCTCGCCTGAGGCTGAGGTCTCTAAGGCGGCTGCCTTTCGCTCGGATTGAGTTCCGGCCAGTAGTGCCGAACCCTCAGGAATCAGTTCCTCCTCAGGACTTAGGGAGGTCGCCGAGGATCTGCGCATCCTCACTCCTGAGACTACGATGGATCCTAGCAGGATGAGGAAGGTCAGTGCTAGGGTCCAATCGGGAAGTCCGAGGCTGTCAAGTATGCCGCCGAACCCCCCTCTGTTGGAATCTCTGGCCTTGCTGATACTCACATCCAGAGTGCCGTCAGTAATACTGGCGGACATACCGCCAGACCAAGTAGAGTTGGCTGTGAATTGGATGTTGGTCAGACCGTTCGACGCCCCTTGACTAGGAGTTGCTGTAACCGTCACTACAAATGATTCGCCTACCCCAAGAATCGTTGGTTCGTCCTGACTCATTTGTATGTCCCAGCCCTCTGTGCCATTAGTCCAGATTATTACCTCGGCTGGAGAGTTTCCCAGATTTGTTATTACGACCTCGAAGTCCCTGCCATCGAACCCAATGTCCTCAACCGTCGATGAATCGCAAGACAAACCGATCCATATTGAGGGCAGAACCTCGATATCCATCTCTACCGTGTAAATGTATACCTCGTCACCAGAGGGAGGTGTGGCTTCGATGATAACTGAAACCGTTTGACCTGCGGACCCAATAGGGAGGCTACCGGGAAGATCGATGCCGACCGCTATAGTGGCCTCTTGGTTCATCTCCATTGAGAAGTCCCTGCCCGATAGGAACCCTCCCGACCAGCCGTCTGGAAGGGTACCCATTGTCAGACTGATATCGAGTTCGACGTTTCCGGTGTTGTGGGCGTGTATGTTAGCCGTCCCTGGAATTCCCAGAGCGATGGTCATGGTGGCGTTCCATGAGAGGTCCAAGGTGGCAATCTCCTGCACCACTAGACGTGTGGCGTTGGTGACAGTGGGGCCCCCAGCGAGGGTTGTGCGTATGGTGATGGTATTGGATACTCCCATATCCGCAGCAGGGGGAACGATGGTGACGATAGAAACAATGGATGATGCCCCAGCGGGAATATCGAGTGCTATCTCTTCTGATTGCACATCCGAGCCCTCCGAAATCTGGATTGGCCATGTGTTAAGGGACGAGAAAGCCTGTACTACGAACTGCATCGGGACGTTGCCGTCATTGGAGACGACAAGTTCGGTTGTGACTACATCGTTATTCAAGACAGGCCTCGGTTCAGCTATCGCCAGAGGCCCGAGAGCAACTCCTTCGGAATCGAACAGTTCGGAAGAGAAGTCGAGACTCTCCAACACGGTGACAATTGCCCATTCAGTAGTCTCCAGTGTAGGGTCATTGACCGAAGTCGTGACGCACTCGATGTCTTGAGTGAATCCCGCGGAAGGCTGTCCGTTTTCGGCATCGGAGACTCTGACTTTGATGGGGAGAGGGAGGAACTGGAGTCTGTTCAGCGGTTCAAGGGTTATCTCGGACGACTGACTGTTGCCGATATGTATGGTCCAGCGGTCGGTAGTCTCGCAACTGACTGTGTACTGAGTTGGGCCGTTGCCAGTATTCTTGATAGAGAGTGAGAAAACAGCGAACTCGCCGGGCTCCGCTCCCAGTCCCTCCGTCCCTGCGACTATGGTGTAAAGTCCCTCGACCCTCTCTACGAATGCTGTCAGCCTGATGCTGTGAGAAACTGTGGGCGCATTGGTGTCGAACAGAGTCAAGTCTGAGACAAAGGTCCCTGGTAGAGCGTAGACGGCATCCAAAGGGCTGGACAAGTCGGTGTCCATGTCGGACATGTTCAGTGTGACAACAACTCTGTCGCCATCCTCGCCGAACGGAGCCAGTGTCCACGGTCCGGACTCGTTGATTAATTTCCACCACTCGTCCTGCGGAGAGTAAAGGACGCCGTCATTACCCAGTAGTTGTACGGGCGAAACACTCAGACCTACTGAAATCTCCGAGGTTCCCTCATTGCGCATCTCGAGTTCGAAAAGAACCCAGCTAGCTGTCCTTGGATCTAACGTCCTCGTCATGGCCTGAGAGAGTTCAGCGGGGTTGCTAGGTGTGCTACCGTCCTCCATGAGAGGAGTGAGTCTGACTCCGATTTGAGAGACGATAATATGCAATAGAATACGGTTGTTGTCAGTTCCAGCAGACTCGTCATTGAGCTCGTCAACTTCTGAGTCCGAATCGAGGGTTAACTCAAGGACATGTAGGCCAGTAGTCGAGAACGAATGAGGGAATGACAGCGAGTCGAGCATACCTCCTCCCAGAGAAGAGCGCTGTGAAGAGTGAATCATCGACCCTGCAGTGAGGTCCTCGACCTCTATTGAGTAGGTGCCTGTATCAGCAGCAGCCTGATTCTTCCAAGCGGCCTCGACTAGGAGGGTATCGCCCTGCAGGGGACTCTCTACGGAACTCGAGAGAGAACCCTCGAATATGGAAAGGTCCGCCTGCTCCAACTCGGTGGCCACTCCACTGAGTACGATAGCGTAGTCCTGCAGTGTCCCTCCGGCATGGCCAACCTCGACTGTCCATATGCCCGAGGTGCTGGAAGGCAATCGTATCCTCTCCACGTTGTTCAACCGATCTTCACTGCCTCCCAAGACGCTGAACCCGTTAGAGAACTGATTGGCGATGTATACTGTCCCGTCGGGTGAGGTCGCCCTCAAGTCGAGATCGTTTACCAACCGAGTTGCACTCTGGTTTGCTACTGCCGACCCTTCTCTATCGTTCCATACCAGCGTGATGTCCATGCCTTGGCTCGCATCGATGTCGAAGGTGTATAGGAAGGCGTGGCCAGGCAGCAACTCGCGCGAGTTGTCGTACAGGACTGACTGACTCTGTCCGTCTGAAGACGGGTAGAGGCTGTTCTGTAGATCGACCTGTCCCCATCCCTCAGCCGGATTGGGGATGTCAGGAATACCAAGGTCCTCCGCGCCGTTAATCAGGACGGCTCGAATCAGGTCTGAGCGGGGCTCGCTTATGCCCTCCGACTCCCTGAGATACTGCCTGACCATCGCTGCAGCGCCAGCGACTACGGGGGTGGCCATCGAAGAGCCGTTGAGTGTCATGTACAGCGGGGTGCTCCCATCACCGTGAGTGGCGCTTGAACACGAGTCCCCGCTGGCAAACTGAGCTTCTTCGGCCACAGCCGAGCATAACATCACACCAGGAGCGACTAGGTCTGGTTTGATGCGCCCGTCAAGGGTCGCCCCTCTAGATGAGAATCCGGGGACCGTCCCCTCAGCAGTGCTGCCGTACGCCCCGGTGGTCGAGGCTCCGACCGTCAGGACATTCTTGGCAGTCCCCGGTGGTGTAACGCTGCCGGCTCCGCTCGGACCTAAATCACCGGCCGAGAAGAGCACTAGGAAGCGGGGGAAATCCACTAGGAACGAGTCGGCAGATCTGGAGTCGGAACTGTATTCACCGACGAGGTTCTCATTCCCCCAGCTATTGGTCTGTATACGAGCGCTGTTCTGCCATGAGTGAGTGAACATTTCGTACAACGAACCCCACCGGGCGAGGACCCCGGAACTATCGGCCTCAAGCTGATAGAAGTGGAAGGTCGCAGCAGGCACCATGCCCATGGCCGTCGGGTCACCCGAACCGTCTCCAAGCAGCGTGGCTGTCACATGAGTACCGTGCCCGCTGTTCATGTCGGCGTTCGAGTTGTCGGGCCCAAACTGGTCATAGATTCCTCTGATTCGGTTCGTGAAGTCACCGTGGTCACCGTCTAGGCCAGTATCAGATATGGCAAGGACCTCGTCGCTCCCATTCAATGTCCCGCCTGAACTAATCAGCGCACCGTTGATGCCACTGATTGAGCTGGCGTTGGTATTGTGGATAACTATTTGCGAAGCTGAGCCAATGTGCAGAATCCTGCCATCCATAGCGAGAATTGGAATCCATTTTGCATCAACAGAGCGAGGCTGGCACAGATAGGCGTCGCAAACTCCTCTGGGCCCTATTTCTCCAGAGACCAACTGCAGATCCAGCGAGAGTTCCGCCAATTCATAGAAATCGAGATCCGGAGCTGGCGTCACGTCCAAATCGACTAGTATTCCATCCCTCCCTGCGAGGGGAATTAACTCGGAAGCTACTCGCCATGCCACTGGCAGTGCACCGGTCCATCTGACGCTTGGCAACCTGTTGATTGACTCGACTATATTGGGGTCTCTCAGCAAGTCCACGCGGACCACTACGGCGTCATCAGGAATCACATCTAGGATATCGACTCCCATAATGGAGAAGGCGTTCACCATGGCCGTCATATCAGAACTGTCGGATTGAACTAGGAGCATTCCTGTGCGCCTCAGGGCCTGCGGGTCGTACAGGTTCTCGGGGCCGAGAGGGATGGGGGCGTTCAGCGGGTCGAACGAACCGAACGAAGAATGCAGGTGACCTGATGACTCACGCAGTGGATAGGAAGTTATTGAGGCATCAATTTGTGACCACTGTGGATTTGGGGACGTAGAAGCACTCTCTCCTTCATCACTGCCTGTAGAGAGGCCTTCCGATGCACTCGCAAGCACTCCGGTCCACGTAGACAAGAGCAGGGTAGCGAGAACCAGTATGACAGAGCGAGCCCTGAGCATACAGCAGCCGACCCGCGGGGGCTTTTTGACCGTTCATACTAGGTGTACCACGAAGCTCTCCAACATGAAGGCGCTTTCATAACCCGTAGTAATCCGAAATTGCACTGTCAGTTTTAGCCACAGAAGCACGCCAATCAGATTCAGTCCCCATCAGAGCGCGAATACAATCGATGTTTTCAGGAATCACGTCGCTCTCCTGGTGTATCGCTTGGAAATAGTACAGCCTGTCGCCCACCAACTTCACTCCATCCTCCCAGACAAATATCTCGTGCAAGTCACCCCACTTGCGACCTAGGTCGCGCGCCATCTCCATGACTTCAGCAGTGGTTGTCAGCCGATCTCCCTCCCCATGCATCACAATGACCCTTGGAGTTTGCCTCCATATTTCTAGAATAGATTCAGTTGTCTGACCATGTCCCGAGGGGAGATCTGCGATGATGGCATGAACATGCATTAGAGTGGTTGGGACTGCCACAGCCAGTGAATTGATTTCGATCTCTGGCTTCACCGTCATGACATCTGGGCCGTGGTGACTTGGGACCTTCAACACCGGTTTGATGGCATTGATGGGTCCCTTCTTCGAGTCACCTGGGTCGGCCGCTCTGCGAATCATGGTGCACTCGACCTTGAGGGAGCTCCCGAGTTCGTACAGTGGCACGAGAGTGCGTGATAGTCCGGTGGTGTTGCAGGAGACAACTCTCGTGCCATCAGCATTCAAGTTCGCGGCGTGGTTGGCGCTAGAGCTGTAGGACAGCCCGGTGAGTTCGTGCTTCTCACCGCCTTGGAACATATGCTTGATACCGACTGCCTCGTACTTGGCGAGGTTTGCCGCCCCCATCTTACCTGGGGCGCAGTCGACTACCACGTCCGCTGAGGCCAGCAGGTCAGAGAGCCCTCCATGGCACTCGTATCCACTGGATGAGAAGGAGGCTATGCGCTCTGGATCGTCGGTAGTGCAGTACAGAGGGTAGCCCTTCTTCGCTGCTAGATCGCACCCGAAACTGGGCCCTGTCTTGGTCACTCCCGCGACTTCCATGTCACTCTGAGCGTCGACTGCATCGGCGACTCTCTTGCCGATTGTCCCGTAGCCGTTGATGGCGACCCTGATCACGCCTTGACCTCACATGACCCCTTGAGGGCGTTTTGATGCCCTTGCCAGCCCTCTATCAACATACCCTTCCCCCCGCACCTCGAATTTTTCCTCAATTGCAGCAACTTGAGGCCGTGCTACCCGTCAGAATGAAGACCACTAGCGTCATGTCCGCACAGGGAGAGCCATGCGCGAGGTCACTGCGAAGAGCATGAAACTTGGTCGGGACCTTGATGGAATGCTGTCCGAGGCCCTAGAGAGAGACCTGTTGGTCAGGATTGGGTGGGGCCGAGGAGGCGACGAGAAGCCCAAGAAGGGGGAGATCGGGGCCATTTCCCATCTACCTCCAAAATCAAGGGTGCTTCTGCTTGGCGACCTCGGTGAGTGCGCTGGAATCATGAACAACGGAGGCACCTTCACGCTGCAAGGATCTAGTACATCGATGCTCGGGGCCTTTCAGCGAGACGGTCGGATAGTCGTTGAGAAAGACGTCGGAGACCGTCTCGGACGACGGATGACTGGAGGTTCCATCACAGTGCAGGGCTCTGCCGGAGACGAGGTTGGTGCCTGTATGTCCGGCGGCACGGTAATCGTCCGGGGTCATGCTGGGAAGAGGTCTGGGGCCGGCATGAGCGACGGGACCGTTGTTGTACTTGGCTCAGTTGGTTCCGAGCCCGGAGTCGGCATGACCGGGGGGCGCGTGGTCATAGCTGGTAGTTGCCCTCCTCCTGGAGAAGGTGCAACCATGAGGGGGATAGAAACTACGGAGATGGCCCAGTTGACTGAGTATCTGGAGCCGCTGGGGCTGACTCTGGAGGAAGACGCGTTGGTCCTAGTGCCATCTGACTCCTCTTCGGGAGCCACGGAGATACCCGATTCATCGATAGCAGAGGGCTTTGAGAGCATTGTATTGGTGCCCTCGACCTCGGACAGACTTCCTGAGCATTCTCCTCTCGACCCGTATACCCTCCTGATGCCGCTCGGCTCCAAAGAGGGCGGCCTACTGTTCCCAATCCCTTGGTTGATCGAATCTGACTCCGCCAACACATGGCAGGGAGCGGCTTTGACTCAGCCAGCCCTGGTTAGGACTTCCCCCAGAGAGTGTGATTTGATTCTCGTAGGCGAGAATAATCTCGTCGACTGTGCAGACTGGCTTGGGAATTGTGCAGGAGTAGTACTTGATTTGGCTGACATGCCACCGCTCAACGACGCTGAGATTGAGGCCATTCTGATATCCATCACCTGTAAAATGGGTGATGAATCGATGATTCTCCTGCGTGACCGTGTCGATAGGGCCGATCACCTATTCAGACTGGTTGTGGACCTTGATTTAGACGGCGCTGTCATCGACGCAGCAGCCCCCGGTGGCAGTCGCGCGGCGTCTGCGCTCCCGCGAATAGGTCTCGCCGCCCGGGCGATGAACCTGACCGAGCAAGGGCGCCATCTGCTTATCGAGATGGATGAGGCGCCGAGTGCTGAGGACATGTTGATTGCAGTCGCGGCAGGATGTCCCATCTTAGTGGCGCCACCTCCCGAGGATGGTCTCGAGGAGTCCTTGGTCTGGCTCGACTCGGCCGTTCGAGGCTGGATGCGCGAGTTGGGTCTTGACGGGCTGGAGAAACTCAGTAGAAGGAACCTCAGGGCCCTTGATTACGACACAGCCTCTATCAGTGGTTTGAGGCTGATTGGTTACGACCGTCCTCTGCCCATGTGGCTTGGTAATTGAGGTGAGAAATGCCTACCCTAAACCTTCAGCACTCCATCTTGCAGTACATCCAGGGAATCAACGGCGTCGAGCACTCCGGTGGAGGCTGGTCAGACTGGCTACCAGCTATGGGGTGCCCAGTAGAGGGCAATGACGACGAAATCATCGAGGTCGAAGTCTTTCCCGACCGTCCTGACCTGCTCAGCCACGAATCACTGGCTCGGGCTGCTAGGAGCTTCGTTGGTGGGGCTTTCGAGGATCCATCTGTCGAGGTTTCTGAGAGCGGAGTGAAGATGATGGTTGACCCATCCCTAGAACAGGTCAGACCGGTCATCATGGCAGCGATAGTCAGAGGTGTTAACACTGGAACTACCGAATCCGAGAAGAGTGAATTCATCCAGTCCCTGATGGACCACCAAGAGAAGCTCCATCTGACACTGGGGCGCAAGCGCAGATTCGCCTCTATAGGCGTGCACGACCTATCCACGCTCTCTGAGCCGTTCAAGGTCGTCACAGTCCCTGAATCACATTCCTTTGTGCCTTTGATGATGAGCGAGGAGATGACAATTAAGCAGATTTTGGAAGAACATCCCAAGGGCGTCGAGTACGCACACCTGATGGACGGCTTTGATTCATTTCCGGTGATTCTCGATTCCAACAACGACATCCTGTCGTTCCCTCCAATAATCAATGGCGACCACACCACAATCACAGAGTCCACTACGGATTTCTTCATCGATGTGACCGGATGGGACGAGCGGGCTTGTGAAGCATGCCTGATACTGGTGTGCCTGTCACTGCACGAGAGAGGCGGGGCGATTGAAAGCGTCAACGTCACCGGATATGATAGCGATGTTGCCAACACTCCACGCGGAGATGCCGTGAGGCATCGGGTTCCGGACCGATTGATTGAGAAAGTGCTGGGTCTGGATTTGGGTTCAGACGAGATTGCAGCCGCCCTGATTAAGATGGGTGGACAGCTGATTGAATCGAGAACAGTCACCGACGGCGTGAACAGGGTGGAGCGGTGGGCGGACTGTGCGGTGGGCGAGCGAGAGCACGTGGTGGAGATGCCACGATGGCGGAGCGACATTATGCACCCGATAGACATCGTCGAGGACATAGCCATCGGGTACGGCTACGACAATATGCCAGAGAAGCTCTCCGAAGTCCACCTAGATGCGGTTCCGCTGAGTTCATCACACCTTGAACGTAGAATCAGAGCGAGCCTGAGATCACTGGGAATCCAAGAGACGCAAGGGCTCACTCTGTCGAATGAGAGGGACCAGTTCAAGCGAGTCAGATGGCCTGCCCGAGGGGGGCTGTCGGTAATCTCCAACCCCATCACCAGAGACCATACATTGCTACGCCAGTACCTCATACCCTCTCTACTGAAGCTGCTTGCGGCCAATCGGCATCACGAGTTGCCGCAGAAGGTGTATGAATTGGGAGAGGTCGTGAGTGACTCTGCAAACTCAACGAGGGTGGCTTGGGCATGTGCCGAGGTTGGAGGCGGTTTCACTGCGGCAAAAGGCATCGCACAGGCTTTATTGAGGGATCTCGGTGCAGATATGGACGAAGTCGTGTTCGAAGCGACAGAGGAAGCACAGGGACCTTGGATAACAGGTCGTGGGGCGAAGGTACTCATCTCAGGAGAGGAGCTCGGACAGTTTGGAGAGATTGATCCAGCAGTCGGCTACGAATTTGGGCTGAAATCGCCCATACATGCGGGCGAGTTCGACATCGAAGCCTCAGGTCGGATGATCCCGGGACCGGTCCTATAGGGGACTCATTACTTCTTGGAGTCGCCCCCGAGAAGCGCCATAGCATCCTTGAAAGCTGCGTCTTCAAGGTGGCTTCGATCAGCCACATTCTCTCCAGAGGAGTCGTCTGGCTTCCTCTCGTACTCAACGATCTTACGCTTTTTGGGCTGCTTAACCTGGTGCGGCTCGGTCGGTTTCTTTCCGAACGGCCATATCTTTGCCATATTCATGCAACAACTCATCAGACCATCAATACTTCGCTGGACCCGATAACGGAGGGGAGCAGGGATAAAAGAGTGAGAACGATGACAGTCGGCCGTGAACGAGCGTCAGTTTGCCTTTATTCTCATTTTCTTACTGGTTACATCCAGCCATCCGCCGAGCACCTTGGATTCGCTTGGTGAGGATGCTGAATCGTATCCAAAAACGAGTGTTCTTGACGTGCTGATGCTAGGCAATTCGTATACCAGTCAGAACAATCTCGCTTCGAAACTCGATAATATCCTATCCGAGGGGGGAGGAGATGTTGAAGTCTCAGCACTGACCAGTGGGGGGTTGAAACTCTACGAACACGAAGATCGAGCTAGGGAAAGTGGCAGTCAATGGAACATCGCACTCAATCAATCAAACGATTTCGTGATTCTCCAAGATCAGAGTCAGGTCCCATCTTTCCCAACTAACTCTCAAAACTGGCAAGACAGCAGGGACGCTGCAATTTACCTCAATCAGCGTACCTTGGACTCGGGAGGAAGCACTATTCTGTTCATGACATGGGGGTACAAAGATGGAGATTTGAACAATCAGTGGAGGAGCCCGGATTACCCATCGATGCAACTGCATTTGCAGCAGGGGTACGAGATGTATCTCGAGAATATTACAACGCAAACGGAACCAGCCTTCATCGCACCGGTTGGTTTAGCCTACAAGCATCTGTACGACTCGGTCGCCGATACTGGAGTTGACCCAAGCGCTGGCTCGACTGCATTCTCGACTCTGTATTCTAGTGATGGTTCGCATCCTTCGATAGACGGGACATATCTCTCTGCGTGCGTCTTCACTGCTGTAATCACCGGTGAATCACCTGTTGGGCGAACCTATCCCGGACAAATCTCCCCCGCGAGAGCGTTAGAGTTGCAAGAGGCTGCTGCTGCGACTGTGTTCAATATCACAGACTACCTCTACCCATTCGAGATTCAACCACTCGGCACCGAATTCGGCCCGGATTCTGGATCGATCTTCGACATCGACCCTGGGGCTACAATTGGACTCAATTTCAACTTCACCAACCACGCAGGAGTTGACGATGATGCGCTTGTGAGTATCAGCGGTCCTGAAAGCTGGTCAATCGAATGGTCGAACTCCGAACCTCCAGAGGTCGGACATACCTACGACGCACCTCCAGACATCCCCCAGTGGGTGCAGTTCTCAATCATCGCTCCGCAAGTTTCTGACGGTTACCCGCTAGCCGGTTCACTGCACCCGTTCAGCATGCAACTCACCAGCGAATCGGACGGTTCGAAGGATTGGTACAACTTCTCATTAGATTACGGCTTCTACCACGCTGCCACTATAGACGAAGGCGGCGGCAACGCTTCCCTATCGCCTGGCGATGTAATCGATTTGTTCGTGACTGCGAGAAACCTAGGCAACTCGGTGCGAGACCTCGTAGTGGAAATCGCAGAAGTTGATTCGGACGGCTCATTAATCGGAGAGTCAGCGATGTCGCTCTCCAGCGGCGGCTGGGCTGCTATCGTTCTCAGCAGAGTTCAACTGGATTCCATGGCTCCAAATGAATCCGGCCAGATACACCTTCAGGTCCAGGCCCCCGATAGATATCCAGGTGCTCTGTTCTTCGATGTCATGGTATGGGGCAGTGCCTCCCCGGAACAAGTCTCCACGGTTAATCAGAGAGTTAGCATAGTCCCTCGAACTGGAGGGGTGCTGACGCTACAGGAGGACGATTGCACCGGAGACACTAGTCCAGGAGAGACTTGTCACGGATTCCTCCGAATAGAGAATACGGGAGACGTTTCCTCTACCTTCGAATTGATAGTAGTAAATACTCCAGAATGGCTAACAGTGGAGTTCGGTCAGAGTAGCGTCACTCTAGGCCCCGGGCAGTCATTAAGCGGTATTCAGATTTCCTGCACGGTTTCGCAAGGAACAGTAGCAGATCTAACTGCGGAGTTCTTGGTCCAGTTGTGGCTGGGAGATTGGTCGCCCCATGAACTACAATTGACAATAACTGTTGGAGAGTACTACGATTGGCTGCTTGAGAGGGCCTCATCAGACCTATCTGAGGACAATGACTTGACTTCACAGTGGACTCTTACTAACGCCGGTAATGAGCCGGACGGCCTAGTGGTCAATCTCGATGTCAACATAGTCACCGAATTCGGCCTAGTTCCTCCTCCGGGAGCTTCTACCGGGACTGAGAGCAGTAATCCCCGTTCTTTTGAGATTATGAATGTCGAACCTGGCGATTCGGTGGAATTCAGCGCATGGATGGCAGTACCGACAGAGGCCCCGGTAGAGACCACAGCGACCCTGACCGTCGAGGTACGATCGATACGAGATCCGGATATCATATTCTCTGCAGAGGACTCGGTCATCGTGCCAGCCGCATTTGAGCCCGGCGAGAACGAGGGCGGAGATGAGTTCCTGCAGAGCGTCATCAACTGGCTGGAGATCTGGCACGAACTATTCCTGATTGTCATCGTGGTCATCGCGGGGTGCATAGGGGTAGCTACGGCTGTCAGGACTAGGAAGCAGCGTGAGCTAGCACTCAGAGGACCTGCCCCTCCTCCCGATGAGAAGGCGGAAGAGTGGATGGCTAGGTTCGAGGAGAAAGGTAAACAGGCGCCTGAACTCGTGGAAAGCCCTCAGGTAGGGGCACGAGATTTCGCCGCTGAGTTCATTGAAAAGTCCGGTGGGTTGTCGGAGAAACCACGAGAAGGGCCCAGCAAGGAAGTTGTGGAAACAGCCAGCGATGTGTTGGACAAGTATCAGACCGAGCAGGACATCGAGTCAGCCACTGAGATGGCAGACAGGATGACACAGAGAGAGGTGTCACACCCTGACAATGTGATGCTTGACCCAGCCGAGCAGGAGACTCACGAGGTCGTGCCCAAGAAACGCAGAGATGATGATAGCCCGACAGATTACGACTTGGAGTTGTGAGTGGACTGAAGATAGGTGTCGACGAAGCTGGCAGGGGGCCAGTGATAGGCCCTCTAGTGGTATGTGCGCTCTGCATACCGGAGGCAGACGAGAGTGTGTTACGAGAATTTGGTGCAAGAGACTCTAAGCAGTTGTCCCCGGCAAAGCGACGCGGTATCTCTGAGAAGATCCTATCAGAGGCTGATGCCAGTGGATGGGGAGTTGGGATAGTTGTCTGTGAAGCCGAGAGGATAGACTCAAACAGCCAGTATTCTGATCTCAACCGACTCGAGATCGAGTTGTTCGCAGAAGCCATCGAGGCTGCAGCGGAAAGCGGCTCTCGCGGAACAGTGATGGCTGACGCCTGCGATGTGAATGAGGAACGTTTCACGAACAGACTGGTATCTCGCTTGGGCAGCGATTGGTCCGAGTGGAAGGTGTTTTCACGGCACGGAATGGACTCACAGAATGTGGTGGCCGGAGCAGCGAGCATCCTGGCAAAGGTGAGGCGGGACAATGCGATATCGGTTACTGAAGCGCAGTTAGGAATCACAATCGGCTCGGGTTACCCCTCTGACCCCCTAACTAGAGAGGCCGTGAAGGAACTAGTCTCAGGAGAACTGCCACACGAGTGCCTCAGGTGGAGCTGGTCGACCGTATCTGACGCCTGGAGGGAAGTTCACGGCGGGCCTGTCCCCATTAGGGCCGCGGGCGGCCCTACGGCCCTCCAATCATCGCTCGACGAGTGGTGAGCACGCGAAGCGTGAAATGCTGCTTTTGGGCGGTATCGACTGGTATCATGGCTGATTCAGACGATTGGGACTCCGATATCGTCGCTGCTGTCCGCAAGTATGCGCTACAGAACGCCGTCGAGTACACCGGACAGGGGCAGACAGGAAGCGTGCTCGGCAGACTGCTATCCGAGCGTCAAGATCTTCGCAGCATGGCGAAGCAACTCCGAGAGCTAGTTGAGGTCGAGGTGGCCGCTGCCAACTCCCTAGCAGAGAGTAATGGAATCGAACACGTCAGGGAAGAGTTAGCGAGGACGGCCCCCGAGGCTCTAGAACGTGATAAGCATCACAAGGCAGAGGGCCTGAGGGAACTACCGGGTGACACCTCCCAAGTGGTCCTGAGATTCGCCCCGAACCCTAACGGCCCCCTGACATTGGGCCATTCAAGAGGAGTTGTGATTAACTCGGAATACGCGAAAATGTACGACGGGAAAGTGGTTCTGCGATTCGATGACACAGACACCAGAGTGAAGCCTCCTCTACCAGATGCATACGGATGGATAGAGGATGAGTACGAGTGGCTGGCCGGAAGGCCCGCCGACGTGATTATCAGGGCCAGTGAGAGGATGCCGGTCTATCTGGAGCACGCAGAGAGGATGATTGCCGAGGGATTCGGCTATGTATGCCGGTGTAGCGCTGACGAGTTCCGGGACTTCAGAGAGGACAAACAGGATTGCCCATGCAGAGGCAGAAGTGCGACTGAAAGCCTAGTTGACTGGAAGTCAATGAACGACGGTAAGATGCAGGATGGCGAGGGGGTAGTCAGGGTCAAGACCGACATGACACTGCCCAATCCTGCTCTCCGAGATTGGCCGGCACTGAGGATCCAGCACACACCTCACCCCTTGGCAGGAGATCGGTACAAGGTATGGCCACTGCTCGACTTCCAGAGTGCCATAGAGGATCATGAACAGGGCGTCACTCACATAGTCCGTGGAAAGGATCTGATGGACAGTACACGCAAGCAGACGCTACTGTACGAACACTTCGAATGGGAATACCCAGAGCCACTCTACTGGGGCAGAGTAAAGGTCCACGAATTCGGTAGTTTCTCTACATCGGGAATGCGCACGATGATAGAATCGGGTAGTCACGAGGGATGGGGTGACCTTCGGCTCCCTACTCTCAAAGCGCTTCGCCGTCGGGGTTTCAGCGCGCAGGCGCTGCGAAACTTCTGGATAGACCTCGGGCTGTCGCAGAAGGATATCTCAATCTCTATGCAGACCATAGAGGCATTCAACTCCAGCCTGATTGACTCGTCAGTCGAGCGGCGCGGCTTCGTGGCTTCTCCCGTCACTCTTGAATTGCGAGGAGTGAGGGAGCAGAGGGCGAATGCACCTAGACATCCTGATGGGGCGATTCCGGGATCTCGGGAATGGGAGTTAACAGGCTCGATATTGATACAGGCCTCCGATGCAGGTCAAGGAAGGGTCCGACTGAAGGAATTCGCTGACATCGAGATCTCGGGGGATGTCGCGACAATTGAATCGTTCGACAGGTCGGATAAGAGACCTATCATCCACTGGATACCCACTGGAATCGCTCGCAAGGCCGAGTTGGTGACTCCTGTAGAGGGCGGTCTGGTCACGCAGACCGGAGTGCTAGAGGACTTTGAGTTGGTTGTCGGTGAAACCTATCAGCTCGAGAGAGTGGGTTTCGCAAGATTGGAAGAACTGTCGAAAGACGGTCTAGCGAAGCTTGTCTGGCTGCACGGATAATCGGTTTCGGCGCCATAGGCGCCGCCCGCGCAACCGCGCGCACGAGGTTTCCAAGAGGCGGCGCATTCAAGGGATGCTAGCCGGCCACGGGGCCTGATGCCCTCTAAGCGAAGCCCCAGCGCTCTGGCTCTGGTCACACTGCTTCTCACCATGAGTATGTCTCCCTATGCAGTCTCTGGCCAGGAAGATGTGACCTGCTGCAACTCGACAGATTTCAATCTCTACCTGATGGGAGAGGCTGGTGATGGTACACTAACTCCCTTCGATGAGGATCTTGAGAGTGACGAATCGGATTCCCAATCCACCCTCGCCACCCCCTCCTTCAGCGAGACTAACATCGGGACATGGGGGGTGGTATGGGGAACTGAGGGGGACTACCAGAACTCGACATGGGAATTCAGTATCCCTTACGAGGTAGAGGGTGCAGTGGGAGTCACCATCAACTCAACTTTGGAGATCAGGATAGGGGGTTCGTTCTACGATGGAGATGGGGGCGTCGATCCTTATCTAACCGGTTCGGGGATGCTACAGGTTAGTGTCGAAGTCGGTTCCGGACATGTCAATGACGGCGACCTGCTGGAACTGACCCTTACTGTGCGCAGTCTCCTCTTCGCCCAACCGGGGGATGATGCTGGAATACGATTCCTTTGGGGGTCCGGGGCCAATGACGCCCATATCTCGGTGCGCTTTCCCTTAGTCGACATCGAGATGAAGGAGGCCAGCGTACTCGGTAGACTGGTCTACTTCCCAATAGTTCTCAAATCGGGCTTCGACGACCGGATGTGGACTGGCTCCACTGGAGGCATCTCGGTGCAGAGCGCCGAAGTCAGTCAGATGCCGATTGCCACCGGAGTCGAGGGGGGTGTCGAAGTCACCTTCGTCTGGGAGGTTCCGGATAACTCAGAGGGTGGCAACATCAGAGTGGATTTTCAATTGAAGCCGCAGGGCGGCCTTCAGATCGACACCACTCGTACTCATGACATCGTCATCGGTGAAGATACCGGCGGTACTGGGTGGTATCCCGCTAACGAACCGCTGAGGACGGGTGGCTCGTCCTTAGATTTGGAAATCGAGGCGAAATGGGACGGATACGTAGTGGAACGAGAGGTGATGATCAAGTTCGACGGTTCAATGTCCCAATGGATGCGCTGGGGGCTGGATAACATAGGCAACCAGAGTCTGAGTTCCAACAGTTGGTGGCGCAATCTGAACTCATACGCGGACTCGGTTCCGTCCGCTGACAAGCATAACGGCAGAGTGGATGATTCCGAGTTGCTCGCACTGCAAGGGCACCTCACAGGATCGGCAACCAATCTACGTTCGTTTATGGCAAACGGGTTATCACTTGAGATAGAGGCCATCCTCGGTGTCAACCCGATAGAGCTCGGACCGACTGAGATCACAATCGATATGGGAGGGACTAGAGCCTTCAGCGCCGATGCGGTAACCATCTTCATTGACACATCGTACAGTTATGATTCGGGGGAGGCGGAGAGGCAGGTCCTAGTGGAGACCTTCGTACGTTCGTCTACCGATGACTACTGGACTGGAATCGAATTGACCGCCGAGTTGAGATCTACCTTGCTGGAAGACCTAGGGGCCGTAGCAGCTGATGACATAGAGTACAAGCACAGGCGGTGGATTATCCTCGAGATGTTAACTGTAGACGAGCCAGAACTCGACCCCGAACTTGACTTCAGAGTGGAGTTCCAACCCTCTGGCTTCGCCTTGTACAGCGTTCTCTACGGTGCAATGATGTCAGTTCTGTTCCTTTCAGTAGGAATCGGATTCTCAATGGCGCTGACCAAGCGCAGGTCCAGCATCCCGGCAGTAGTGACAGTGGTCGCTCTCGGTTGCCTTGCACTGGTGATATACGTCCTAGGAATGCCGATGCCCATTGTCTTCGGAGTATCTATCTCTTCGATTATGCTGGTGTTTCCGGTGGCCCTAGTATCCCCTAAAACGGAGACCATTCAGAGAATTGGTAGACGCAGCACCGGCCCTCACATCGACTGTCCGGCGTGCTCAACCAGAGTTCCCATCGAATCTGATGTCCGCCCGCTCAGAGTAGAATGCCCCAGTTGCAAAAGCATGCTCAGAGTCGAGGAATGACTCCTCGTCTCAGTAACGAGTCGGTGACTCTCCCTGCAGCAACTGCTGCAGGGTTCTCCTTCCACATGCCAGCTGCCGAAGTGATTTGTCCGGCAAGGTCAGTCGACCATCCCGGGCCCAAAACGCAGTGCCATCCTATCTCCTCCAGTCTAGCTGTTGAAGGAGTGGAGCGAGATAAAGCAGGTCGCATGAGGTGTGAGAGCGCGCGTGCCCGTCCCTCCATATCCAGACTGGGCCAGCGAGAGGTGATGGCGTCGAGCGCCGCTGGGTCGATCCAGGTGCTTGCCGAGATGTTGGGCTCGGGAACCTCAGGTAGAGGGACCACCTTGATCGAGCCATCCTGCACCAAAGCATCGCGCAGGGCTGTGAAGACGGGGTCGTAGGTCGTGTCCAGAGCCGAGTGAAGCCAATTTCCTGAAATCGCCCACGGCCTGAGTCGGCGTATGCGGGCTCCGTCGGGGCAAATCGCCTGTGCTAGGGCATGGGACTGCGCCACAGCGGTTAGGGGGCCCTTGCGAGAATCGCCCTGATGCCCTGTGAGGCCTTCAACCACAGTTCCTGACAGAGACAGTTGGAGGGGGTTCAGGGACAGTCGAGGACCGCTCTCATCTGCTGGCCCGAGGATGTGCACCCATGAGCCATCTGAGGGGGCCTCTAGCCTGAATCGGCGGCGGTAAGGCAGACCGGCATCGATCAAGGCCGCCTCCAGAGGGGCGATGGCCAGAGCCCCCTGTAGAGAGGGGGCTGCGAGAAGCAGTATGGTCGTGTTTGAGCCACGCAGTTGGTCGGCTGCCTGCGACAGGGTCTTCGATACAGGAGCCAGTGGCTCGGCCTCCAGCAGCGTGCGCATGCCTATGCTGTGAAGTCGGGGTTCAAATCCCCTACGCAAGAATCACTCGACCATTAGTCGCAGTTGATCCTGCTTGTAGACCCAGTCCTTATCGAGCCTACCAGTGTCCCTGTAATACCTAGCGAGACGGCGAATCTTGGACTCGCAGAGTTCTAGTTGTCGGCGATTGTGTAGGTCCTTCGAGTTCCCTGAGAGATGGTCAATCAGGTTCAGAGCCTTGCGCATGAGGTTCATCATGTCCTCCGGGTACTTGTTCATTATACCGTTTCTAGAGAGAGTCTGGGAGATTCTCTCTCCAGTTACGAGTCGTGCATCGGGCACAGCGTGCTGGTCACGTAGGATAGTACCAATCATCGCGGTGGAGTGGCCTTCTCCCGCTAGGCTCACAATCAGGTCCTCAACGTCCTTCTTATCGGTATCCGACCATGCGGGTGCGTCGCTGACACGGGGTTTGCTGGAGCCGCTGCGACCCTTACCTCCGCTGTGCATACGTGACATGTGTGTTGCCTCAGGCGTCCGGGCGACCTGCTCCCCCTCTTTAATCGCTGCGCAGGCACCCGGAAGGAGGATTACAGCCTGTGCTTGGAACGAGCTAGTCTGCCTGGGCCATTCGGCCACTCCCAACCTGCAGCTACGGCACGTGCAGAGCCGACGAGTTGACCTTCCTGCATCACAAGGATTTCGTCGCCCGCCCTTATCCCGGGCTCTGCAGATTCAACATTGGTCGAGAACAGATCACCCCTCCACTCCAATCCTGGCTTCAAGTTAGCTCTCGGTAGAGCATCGCAAGCGTCGAGCAATGGCAAGGAGGCCTTGGAGAAAGCGAACCTACCGCTCCTAGGATTCCACTGAGCAATCTGCTCGCCGTCCTTCGTGAAAGTGAAGATTGGGGGGCGGCCCTGCACCTTCGACCCTTTCAACCAGGCATCGGTACCATGCTGGAATCGCGAGAGTGCGCGCATCTGAGCCATCCTGTGAGCAGGCCTCCTCGGGCTCTCGAGACTGAGTTCTGAGTTCGCTCGCTCGACTTCCTCCTGCAATCTCGAAATCGCTTCTGTCGAACCCGCTGAATCGCCTTGACGGGTGTCCACCAACTCCACTCCGTCGAACTCTATGTCGACACCTGAGTGGTTAATCACCCTAGAGTATCCGACTCTAGAGGCGAAGCTGGTTGTCATTTCACGGATCACTGCTAGTTCGTCGGCATCCCATTCGCCCGTCACAGGGATGTCGTAATTTGCCGCAGGCCAAATCTCTTCCAACTCCCTCGGAACGAGCCCCAGAGGAGCAGTGACTATCACCTGATGCACCGCATCAGAGCCTATTGCTCTCAGGAATCTTCTGTGACTTTGAGAAGTGCGGTATGGCTTCACCGCCGAACATGGCAACAGTAGCAGCACCTGCCTCTGGTGCTCTGGCGGCAGGTGCTGGTCAGTGACTCTGTTGCGCCAGTCATGAATTAGTGCATCATTTCGACTCGAATACGTGTGGCACCTCAATCTGTGCTCATGCCCGACTACCCTAGCTAGACCCGAGCGATCTCCCTCATACCCTCTCATCAAGGAGTCGTGCCGGCGGAGGCGCTCCACCGAACGTGGGCTGGATGCGGCTTGGCGCTCGGCCAGTTCGCGCAAAGAGCCATTCCGGATTGCGGTTCTAGTGGCTGCGATAGCGCGTGACCATGCAGCGCATTGAATCTCCATATCGGCACTTTCGCCGAGGGTACCCTCAGGCAGCCTCGGCCCGTCTTCAGTGAGAATGACTCCCAGAGAAGCGGCTCTTCTAGAACGTGTAGTATCAAACAGGTCAACCCCCATCCATGAGAGTAGGGCGCAGTTGTCAGGGCCTGCTATCCCAGGAGTCCAAATGAGAGATGTTGGAAAGCGCACCCTGAGTGCATCGAGCGCCTCAACAAGCATCCCGGGTCGCTCGGCTAGCTGCACTGCGTCGACTAGGGCTATGACTGAAGGCTCCAAACCAAGGTCATTGAGACTCTGGTCGTGGTGCAAGGACTGCCAAGAAACGGGGAGAAGTTGGGAGCCGTGGCCGACCTCTCCCGAATCCGCCTCAGCGAGGCTCGGAGGTAGTGACAAGCCCTCCGATGCCTGCCACATGTCCGTAGAGTCGAACGGGTAGCACATCTCTCCTCTGGTAGACATCGAAATGGATGCCGGCACGGCGCCTTGGCTCCTCGAGCACGAGAACGGCGCCAGAGACGGTTCGATTTCTGGGTCCTGCGGGCCCAAAACTAGCCCCGGAGTCCATCCGACGGGTTGGTTCCTGTCACCTAGTGGCATCAACCTCGCGAAGCGCTGTCTTGCGGCCACTCCGCGAGCCAACGGACGTTCTGCCATACCTCCCGCACGACGCGGTTCGCTTGAAGGATTCTAAGGTGCAGCGGTTTCGGCCCCACGTGCGGGGCGTGAGAGCGGGGCTGTTGGCTATGTTATTGGCGCTGGCTGCGTTCAACGCTTCAGTAAGCGCCGATGAGGACTCTAAGATAGTTCTCAACGACGAGATATTTAGCACCAGTGGGCCGGTATGGATCAGTGTTTCGTGCTTGAAGGTCGGGTGCCCGGGGATGGAGCTCGTCATCTGGTCTAACGGTGTCGAGGAGAGTCATGAGGACCCTCATCTCGTGGAATGGTCAGGCTGGGTCGAGGGTAACGTGTCTTGGCAGCTCCTTGTCGATTCGGGAACCGAGGCCAAGGATTTGAGTACAGAAGTGATACTCAGTAGGATAGATGAATGGACGGAGCACGACGATCTACCAAACATAGTCCCCTCTCCGGGGAGCCAAGGAGAATACCCTCTGATCAACACGACTTCGCCCTGCCAGTTGCACTTCTGTGATGCGATCGATCTTCTTTCCGAGGGCGTGCTCTACGTCGGGGCGCTGGAGAACCAAAGTGACAAAGACGCCATCATGGTGGTCGGCGATCCTGGAGACGTGATGCTGCTCAACAGTCTGAGAGGGCCAAGTGAGATTCGCATCGAGATTTGGCAAAGGGGTGAGGAATCAAAGTCGCTTATGGATACCATCGAAAGAACAGAGATGGGACATTACTTCGAATACCCGGCTCAAGGAGAACTGTGGATTCGCCTCGTTCACTCGGCGGAGGAGGATTACTCACCCTATGAATTTGAGATTATCCGTTACGACGATGACTCTGAGGCACCCAATGGGGGTGAATTGAGCAATCCTTGGAGTCACGGGGAGGCCCTACCGTTCTACGGCGATTCCTCACTGCTCTACCACGGGCACCTCGCCGCTTCAGATTCGCAAGGAGACTCCTTGCTTATTGCTTCGGGAGCCAAGATGATGCTGGAGCCGTTCTGTTCGTTCACAGACATCGTCAGTGTTGAGATTATGCTTCACCAGATGGACGGGTCTCGCCTTGCCGTCGATAGTGGCTGCGCAGAAGAGTTTGAGACCACGGAACAGACCGTCTCGGTCGAGTTCGGATTGACCACGCAGGGCAGAACCGCAGCATGGTCAATCATGCTGATATCACTAGAACCGGGTGACGGCTCCCTTATCGGGGATGCTCCGGATGCAGTATGGGAGCTGGGAGGGCCGGATTCCAGATGGCAAGTCCTGAGCCTTGGAGCAGCCACAATCGGGGGCAGTCTCGATGCTTTCGACACTACCGATGTGTTCGCCTTCTCAGTGACCGAGGAGAACGGGTCTTATGTCCGCGTCCAAAGGATAGGTGAATCCCCCGTCACATTCACACTTATGGCACTGAATCAGGAAACGGGGGAAGTCGTGAACTCCACCGACGGCTCGATGATGATTGTCCCACCTGGGGTGCATGCTCTGAGAGTCGATTGGGGGTCGGGCATGGGTCAGGGAGAGGGTACGGGAGAATACCAGTTCTCACTGCCCTACAACGGACCCTACGAACCAATCAAGGACGAGTTCGTCGACCTGTCAGACAGGGCCAGAGGGTTCTACATGTTCGCCGGCTTCTTGCTGCTAACTCCTCTGATGGTGGTGCTGTGGTGGAACAGAGCAGCCATCTTCAGCGGGGCTCCTCTGGCCAGCGATATTGAGGAACACGAGCGACGCAGACTGCGTCGCCTACGTGAGAGACTCTCCGAGGCCCTGTCTGCAGAGAGTATCGACGAAGGGGAGATTGAGTACTCCTTGAAACAACTCGGAGACAGTCCATGGAGGGCCGTGTCCCAAGACTGGGGCGAGCCGTTGTTGAGGCACATGACCGAGCAGGTGGAGATATGTGTGTGGAAGATCAGCGAGGGAGATGCCGTCCTGCTGCTAGGAATACGGGTAGCTGAGGTCCCGTGGGAACTGGCTGCGATGAGGATTCATGCCCCTGAAGGGGCCAAGGTCGGAATCTCCTCGATATCTCCCCGTCGGCTCTTTCAAGACGACGAGATTTTCCTCGACACGTTGTCGGCCGGAAGCAGGGTGTTCCTCAGCCTCGCACTGGAGGGAAACCCAACCAGCTTAGGATTCCAACTTTCGGGACTAGTCGGGGGCGAGCCACTCGCTGCTACTCCCAATCGGGCTCTGGACTGGAGAGGATCCGAGTAATCAGGGACTTCGTCTCTTGTTGGCCTCGGACATTATAGAGTCCTGTATAGAATCTATATCGGTGCCAATCTCCTTGCGCATCCCCTCCAGGGTTTTCTTCAGTGAGCGCGGTACTTTGCTTGGCATGTCCAACTTGAGTAGTACGGTCACAGAGCCCCTACCACGGCGTCCCCTGCCTCCGGGAAGACCGCGCCCAGGGATGCTTAGAGTCTCGCCCGGATTTGAGCCTGCTGGAACCTTAATTGAAAGGTCGCTTCCATCTATGTGCGGAATCTCAATCTGTGTCCCTAGGACCAAATCGACGAACCCTACTGGCAATGCCATCAGGAGGTCGGGGCCATCCCTCTCAAACCAGGGGTGTTCCTCGACCTCTATCTGGATATACAAATCACCGCTCTCCCCTCTGTTGCCCCTAGCTGCCTCACCGTGACCTCTCATTCTGAGTCTAGTTCCAGTAGTGACACCCGGAGGCACGGTGAACTGGACCTGCTTAGCCTGTCTGGCTCGACCCTGTCCCTCACAAGACGGGCAGGGGTCGCTCACTATCCGTCCCTCTCCATTGCATGAAGAGCAGTCGGTGACAACCTGTTTGGTGAAGAAGCCGGCCTTCTCTATCCTCTGGATTCTGCCCCGACCGTCGCAGGTCGGACACTCCCTCACCCCATCTGCACTCTCGGAACCAGTCCCGTAGCACTTATCGCAGGACTTCATAACGTCTATCTCGATGTCGTCCTCGTAGCCATCCATTACGGCTTGAAATGGCACTTCGTGATTCAAAAGCAGGTCCCTGCCTCTGCTCCTACGTGGGCCCCTCCCTCCGCTGAAAATCTGACTAAAGATACTCTCAAAACCGCCTCCGAACAAATCGTCTATACTGATATTGACTCCTTGGAACCCGCTTGGACCGAACGGGGAGCCACCTGGTTGTTCGTGACCGAAGGTGTCGTACTTCCTCCGCTCTTCGGGACTAGTCAACACAGCATAGGCCTCCTGGACCTCCTTGAACCTCTTCTCCGATTCGGGGTCGTCTGGGTTCTTGTCAGGATGGTGCTGACGAGCAAGTGATCTGAATGCTCGCTTAATTTCTGAACCCGTGGCGTCTCTAGCTACGCCGAGGACTTCGTAGTAGTCCCTCTTACCTGCCATGGTCCCCGCCTGTGTGGGGCTCTTGACCGACTGTTTTCAACCCCACCCTTAAGTCAGGAACTCGCCACATGAAGTGCAATACGGTGTTCCTGAGTTGTTTAGAGCACCACAGGCTCCACAGGAGATGACTGAACGAGCCAGGGAAGATGCCACTGGAGTCTCCCACTGGTCATCCGATGAGGTCTCCGATGAGGCTTTCTTGCTGGCTTTCAAGGCTCTGCGCTCCATCCTCCGTTCGGCTGATGCATCGAGACGTCTGTTGATTGACCCTGAAATCCTAGAGAATGCGCCTGGTCCCTTCGACTCAGTTATTGCCTCCTCATCTACCATAGTGCTAATACCCGTAGTCGGTGACTGAGGAGGATCTATGTCCTCACCAATGTCCTCCTCAGAACGCTCGGTGTTCAGGGAACCTACAGTCCCGGACTTCAGCGCTTGGGCCTTCAGGGCCTTGCGGCCAGTTGACGGAACACTCGCTTTGGCCTCCATGCGCTGAATCGCAGCTTCGCCCTTATCCCACAACCCCCTGTCTTCGCTCGAGTACGTCTTGGACAGTTTGCGAATCGCTCTCGACCTGTGGAACTCGTGATCCTCTACCTTGCGGAACCTCATGAACATCACAACTCCAACTAAGAGGGCGGCAGCGTGAATCGAGTACCTCAGAGTGGTATCCTGTGAGATGACTTCCTCAAGAGCGTCAGAGCTGTAGCGTAGAGCCACCACACACAGAGTAGGGGCGAGGAGGAGGGCGCCCCCCAGCATCTGTGAGCGTTGAGCCATGCTTCGGGCCTAATCCCACATCGTTTGAATCATTCGCGTTCTCGGGAGCGTTTGGATGCAGAGAACTCATGGGCAAAGGCGTGCACGAAGGCTCGTGCCCCCTCTGATTAGCGTCTCCACAGTCGTGCAGTCGCATGAGGACCCGCAGCGAGTGGTGGATGCTGTCAGGGAGATGTTTCCCGATTGGAGCCCGGACAGGATATCCACGAACTCTGCCTTCCCCAATGAGAGGGGGGCGGGGATGATGACTGGTTCGTCCGAATCCCTAGACACTCTACTCAAAGCAATCAGGAACCAAAGAATCCTAGATACTGCCCTAGATGCAATGACTCTGGAGTTGGACGGGGGCTCGACGGGATTCTCCCTGTCTCGTCAGGCTGCTCTCGCGGGCAAGGCATCATTCGTAATCGGAGACAGAGGTATGGGCGGAGAGATGAGGATTGGCCTGACTGGAGAGGGCCTTGCAGACTGGCTGGAGAAGCAGACTTGGCACACGGGTCGCGATTCCATTCCCCGCAGTGTCGGCGACGGATTGTCCATGGATGACGGCGGCGATCCTGTAGAATGGTTTGACCGAAAGGGAAGACGGACGATTGGTGAGGACTAGGTCCGAGGAATGCCCTCGCGCTTCCATCTCTCGATGATTGGAAGGTCGGCTGGCAACCACTTGACATCCAGCAATTCGTCTGCCGAAAGCCATCTGGCCTCATCGTGCTCGAGCAGTCTTATCGAATCAGGGTCTATTACACCGCAGTCCCATATCTGTAGTTTCACTGACCTGTCATCGTATTCGTGGCTAATCTGCTCGACCATGAATTTCGGCTGCGTGGAGACACCAATCTCCTCGATGAGTTCCCTGATTAGCGCCGAGTCTGGCTCCTCGCCTGCTTCGATTTTTCCCCCTGGGAACTCCCACCAACCCGCCCAAGCGTCGCTCTGCGGTCGTCTGCAGGCCAGTATCCTGTCCTTAGCATCGAACAGCAGACCGCCGACGACCTCGTAGGTCGGCCTGCATACAAGACAGGTCGCAATCCTCCTGACCGCTTCAATCTGGGCATCCAGTGGGATCTCGTCCTCGGGCGGCAGGTGAACAAACAGTGCCGGCAGAGGGCTTTTCTCCCTATCTTGCATGGCGTACAGTGTTCGGTAGATTGTCTCGTTGCAGACATATCCTCCTGCATCTTCGCTCCAGCAGATATGCTCGTCGTGCTCAAATTCCTCGTCCATGATATGGACCGGGGCAGTGGTCAGGATTGTTTCAGGGGCACCTTTGACTATCTCTCCTGAATCGAGCAATCGGCCGGAGTTGTCGGGCTCGTTCATCGAGAACTCGTTCCGAGCCATCCTCTCTAGGGAGATTGAATTCCTTCTGGCCGCTAGGCCCAGATGCAGTATGCCATCGACTTGCATGTCTTTGCGAATCTGGTCGGCGACCGCGCGTGAGCCCTCCTCGTCGACGCTAAGAAGCCATGTCACGACATCGAGGCCTTGCACTCCTTCGGCTTCGAGCCTATTGAGCACGTCCTGAGAAACGTTACTGTCAAATTCGGAGAATCGAGAGAATGCCGTGACTAGGACTCTAGGTTCGCTCACGTGCAGTGGTCGGCGCCGCTACTGTTCGCCTTTTCGCCGCCCTGGTTGGCGTCAGATTCATGCATCGGGGGTGCCGGTGGAGCGGTATGGCGGAGGAGTATGTGGTCAGCGTGGCCTCCGAAAAGGAACCGGAGGAGGCGAGCGCTCTGGGCGTGATAGGGGTGATATGGTACGAATTAAGCGGTGGCATTGGTCCTTGGGGGGCTCTGCGTCCCCTCGTGGCTCTCGCTATCTCTCTCATTCCCTTCCTCTACCTCGGACAGCACTTCAACCGCCAGCACCGCAAGGCACTCGGGTGCTTCGTCATACAGCTCCCCCTGATATTCTCAGTCGTGTTGTGGCCAGTGCTGTTCATCTGGTCAATCGCCGATGCATGGTGGATATCTAGCGGAATCGTCGCCAAGGCCGAGAACGAATAATCAGAAGCCCTCTGGCAGATCGATTGGACTGAACAGCTGCCCGGGACCGCTGGCATTGGCTAACTGAACCCTAACCAATGACTCCCACTCCCTTAGCAGAGTGAGAGCAGGTGTGAAGGGGAGTTGGCTCTCGTTCAAGATGGTCCTAATCAGAGTATCCAGAATGTCCATTCTATCCTCGTCAAGATTGCCGAGCAGAGTCTCTAGAGGGAATGAGTCGATTTTAGGGACCTCGTCCTGTGCTTCGATGTGCCACGGCTCGGTTAGCCTCGATGGCAAGACCTCTCCATTACTCTGCGCGGTTTTCTGCAGAGACTCAAGGAGGATGCGGATGTACTTCGATAGGACCAGTGCCACCTCGATGACTGGCATGTTGAACTGATTGACGAAGCTCACCGTGTTCTCCTGTAGAAAGAGCAGCCTCTCCTCGACTGGTGCATCGGGTGCAGGCACCCTCGCGTCTTCGTTCATGACAGAGCGTGAGGGGGGCCGCTCAAGAAATCAACTAGTAGTGCGATCGTCGTACCGGATAGGGGAGCCGCTGTTGCCTCGTACCCCATCGAGCAAGTCGTCCTCTATCTCAAAGAAGTCGTTTAGCCAGTCTCCATCAGTGTCCCAATTCGCTGGATTGGTGCCGTCGGCTATTTGGTCACCGTCGATGTCAATCAACCACCAGCCATAGACGTACTCGCCTAAGCCAGTGTTTGGCAGGTGATACTGATCTCCTGCGAACCTCTGGTATTCGTCGGTCCATGCGCCGTTTACGAGGACCTCGTCATCGCTGGTGTCGATATCCTCGTAGTCAACGTCGTTGTCATTGATAATGAGTGTGTACAGTAGGTCGGCGTTGTTAATCCGGTACATGCGGAAGTAGTTTGAACTAAGAGCAGCGCTGCCAGAGCAGGTTCCCAGAAGAGACTCCCGCAGCTGCCACCACTCCTGCACGATGTTGCCGGAACAATCGTACAGCCCGGCCTGTCTAACGAGAAAGGGAGAGGCTAGGGAGGCATTGACTAACCCGTAGTATTCTTGGAAGTTGTTGTACGGGATGTAGAGGCAGCTACCGCTGGAGCAGTCCCAACTGCCGTCGTTGTCTGCGTCCTGACCCGCGTCTGATGGATCAGTGGCGTCATGGGTGAACCACGTCCATGCGAGCTCGGGCCTCGCGATGCTCGTTCCAGTGATGTTGACTGGCTTCCAGTTGGTTGACGTGATTTGCTGCCAGACTACTGATATCTTCAGATACGAAGACCAGTTGTCATTGGCCTCATTCCAGCCCCGATAGTACTCGTAGAAATCAGGCATCATGTCGCCGTCGGTATCGTTGTCAAGAGGATTGGTTCCGTACTTGAACACCTCTCTACCGTCTGAGAGATTGGTGTCCTGAACGTAGTCTATGACGACTCCGTTCTGCATTATCGGCTTCATCACCATTGAGTCGTCATCGGAGTCGGCATCGAGAGGATGAGTGCCGTTCTCATACTCCATCAAGTTGCTGAAGTACAGGCCGAGGAAGCTCTGTCCAATCTGCTGTTCGACAGGTGCGGGGGTGAACTGCCGGCCCTCCCATGTGCCCTGAGGGGCTGGGATGTCGCTCCACGAGCGGTCATACCAGCCATCAGCGTCCGGGTCGTAGTCGATGTCCAACGGGTTGATTGGGTTCATTGACCACCTGTACGAGTTCACCGGCAGGAACTCGCCGTAGATAGAGTAGCAGAATTCCCAGCCGTCGGGCATCCCGTCTCGGTCCGAGTCATCGTCAGTGGGGTCGCTGACTCCGGCGATACTGTAGTTGAAAGTGTCTGGGTCGACGCCATTAATCAGCCCGGCACGTTCAGCTGACACCAGACTCTTGGTCGAGAACATGACGTAGAGCTGGGCAAATGCGGCATCGTAGGCTAGGCCGTTCTCCTCAATCTGTGCGGTCACGGCGTCGGCGCCGTATGAGATTAGTCCCGTACCATTGGGGATGGTGTCGATAGCAGAGCGCTTGCCGTAAACCCTAGCGTCGTACTCAGCGAGGTTGTCGAAGGACTCTGAGTCCGAGATGTGCCCATCGCCGTTGCAGTCGAACGAATCGCCGTCGGAATCGACGTGAATGTCACTGTCGGTCAGGAGATTCATCTCCCATGTGTTCTGCTCAAGATTCCACTCAGTGAACCAGTACTCGTAACCGTCGCTCATGCCGTCTCGGTCGGTGTCCTCCGCGTTCGGGTCGGAAGCACCCAGTAGTGCGGAAATCACTGGTTGAGCGGCAAAGCCGTCCTGCCACGACTGGAACTGGGTGATTGCCAGTTCGGCCCTACCCTCTTTGTTGAATAGAATCCTGTAGACTCGGTTGACTGCCTCATCAGGATCCAGTTGCTCGGCCTCCTCCCACATCCGCGGTGCATCTGGAGGAGAGAGTCCACCGTTTGCAGGATTGTTGAGTGTGAGATTCAGCTCGACGAGATCGGTGATGCCATCGCGGTCAGAGTCGTAGTTTCCGTCACCGGCGACCAGCGGATTCAGGGTCCAAACCTCGTCGGTCGAGTTCCACCTAGTGAATATCAGCTCGATGCCGTCGAGCAGCCCGTCATCGTCTGTATCGGGGTCATTCGGGTCAGCGGTCCTGCCGGTCTTGTTGATCTGATCTTCCGTGAGGAAGGTTCCGAACGAAGCGGCTGACTCTGCCGACAACCAAGGTGAAGCAAGTAGCTCACCGCCGACGCTTAGAAGGTAGAACTGGGGCACTGTAATCAGATCGTCGGTCTCACTGAGATTGCTGTCGATGACGTTGTATTCCTCCCAATTATTCATCCCATCTCCATCGGGGTCACCTGTCCTGTCCCTCTCGTCAACAGGGTTGAGTGTCCATTGCCCGTCGAACAGACTCCATCTGGCGTAGTAGAATTCCCATCCATCAGGCATGCCGTCCCTGTCCGAATCGGATGAAAGAGGGTTGGCCGCGCCGACATCCATAGGAGTGGTGCCGTTGATGAGACTGCTGTAGGCGGGGCTGGTGAAATCGCCAAACGAATCATCAGCGAAATTCAACCAGGTCTCATTCCACAGTAAAGTGGTGAAGTTCTCGGGGTACTCCATACCGGAAGCAGACTGGTCGCCATACAGAATCTCCGACTTGAGGTGGTACTCTAACCAGTTAACTAGGCTCTCCTCAAGGTCCAGCACCCCATCGTGGTTGATGTCGTAACCGTCTCCGTCGGGGTTGTTCAACTGATCAGAGCCGTTTAGTGGGTTGATTCCGGCATTGTCCTTCTTCCAAGAGCAGGCGTAGCGGGCCTCCCAACCGTCAGGCAGTGTATCGCCGTCCGAGTCGATGTCATTGGGGTCGGTAGCGGTCCAGCTGGCTGCTGCCTCAGAGGTCTCTCCATGGGTCGCCAGACCCTCGCGAAGAACGGTCTCCAGAAGATTTCCCCACATATACTCGCAGAGATTACTCAAGCCGTCGCCGTCGGCGTCCTGATCCTTATCTTCGGGGTCGCGAGGGTCAAGAGTCCACAGGTTACCGCCATTGTAGACGTCACCAATCCACCTCCTGTGCTCCATCTCCCAACCGTCAGGCATACCATCGCCATCGGTATCCGCATTGGTAGGGTCGGTAGGTCCGTCGGTGCCACCTCCAGCTCCCGAACCGAGCCAGCCCTCGAAGTGAACCTGCTCTGCCAATTCGCCAGTCTCCTCGTCGCAGAGATACTCTTCGTTGAGATAGTGGCAATCAAAGTTGGTCGACTCGGCGAACCAGCCCCAATACTCCTCGCCATCGGTCAGCCCGTCTCCGTCGGTGTCCATGTCGCGTGGGTCGGTGCCGTTGAACCCGTCCTCGGTGTTTGAGACGAACCTGTACTCGTCGAGATTGGTCCAGTCCCGGTCGAACTCAAAGCCGTCGGAAGTCGAGAAGTGTACGCCATCAGCGTCAGCATCCCGGTACCTGTCGTGTGGATCGGTGGGATCGAGGCCGTAGATGAACTCCCAGCCGTCTGGCATACCGTCTAAGTCGGAATCCTCAGAAGTAGGGTCGATTGGCATGATGTTCATGTATCGACCGGGAGAGATCCCGGCGAATATCCACAGACTAGTGCCGTGCTCTAGAGTGATGAGTGACGTGGCCATCCCAGGAATCCTCGTCTGATTGAGATAGAGACCCAATACGCCAGAGTGGCCTCCCTCGAGGCACCATGTGCCATCGCGGGACCCAATCACAATCTTTCCGTCCAAAGGAAGAATGGAACGGATGTCATTGGCTCCTTCGGCCCACCTTTCGATATTGTACATCCTGTCTGAGTCGAAGGCCGAGTGGGGCATCTGCACCAAAAGTTGGAGATTGAGCAGATGCAGCCCACCAGCAGTCCCCATCCATACTCCTGTGACCTCCTCAACATTGCCTAGAGCATCGAGTGGACCGGCTGTGACCAGTGCGTTGACCACTGCGGACTTGGATACGTTAAGCAAGTCGGCCCTCGTGACGAAGTCCTCTGCGTTCTCGCGATCAAAGACCCACCAGGGGTCGCCGATCGAAGTGGAGCCATCAGTGGTGTTCCACGCAATCAGTCCGGCATCGGTGCCAATCAACAGGAGCGGTCCCCTGCCGAACATAGGGACGTGTAGCGCGGTGAGGACTTCGGCCTCAGAGGAAGTCAGCATTTCTGTCATCGCTTCGTTGAACACCGGCTCGCTCACCATAGCATTGGCGCCTTCTACCTGCTCGCTGACAGTGGTTGTCCAAGCGGAGTCGTTGCCGAACAGAATGAGATCGAGATCGCCACTCCCCGTGTCCAAAGAGTAGATGCTCTCAACCGGGCCTATTCTCATCTCAGACATCGAATCCATCAAAGGGAGTCCGGTTTCGAGGATAATCGAGTGCAGCCCTAGGTTGGAGCCTATGATGAGGAAGTCCGAGTCCCCAGGAGACCACCTAATCATCGTGTGCATCAGCATCCCCGAAGGGAATTCGTAGAGAGTCGTGGTGTCCTCGAACGGATCGATTACGGAGATACCGTACCTTGAACCTACCAGCAGTCTATCTCTCGCTGTATCGGCCAGAACAGTGTGTACGGCCCCGTCAACCAATCCGGGACTGGTACTCTGGTCAAAGGAGACTACACCTGAGTCGCTTTCGGAGTACGAGACTCCTCGGAGTCCCGGAGTCACCCAAGCCCCGTCATCGTGGTGTATCATGTACTCCTCGTAATTGCTGAATGCCTCGCCCCAGTGTGCCGTGGATGTTGAGATATCAGGTATGATGAAGCCGTCCCTGTCGAGGTCCCACCCGTCGAAATCAGTATCCTCGATGGCATCGCTGGAGTTGCGTGGGTCCAAGCCGTAGTGAACCTCCCAACCATCAGGGATGCCGTCTCCAGGGACTGCCAGACCTATCGCTATCACCTCTGACCAGGTGTAGTAATCAGAGTCGGGCTCAGTTGGATCACTGCCGAGCCAGCCATTGTCACCAGTGGCTCTAGCAACCTCAGTCTGGCAGGAGTCGTCAGTCAGCCCCGGTATCTTGCCCGCACACCATAGGCCGTCCCGCTCGGTAAGCCAATCGTCTGGAGTGCCATACAGGTACTCTTCGGAGTTCGTATAGCGCTCACCAATGTCTATGTAGCCATCCCTATCGACGTCGAAGCCGTCGCCGCATCCGAAACTGTAGTCATCGCACTTGTCGATATCCTCGATTGAGTCTGAGGGGTCGAGCGGGTCAAACCAGAGGCACTGCCAGGCGTTAGTGGCGTTCTGATAGCCAAGTCCGCCTTCGGTGCACATGTAGATCTCGTACCCATCGGGAAGCCCGTCACCATCCGTATCAGCGACCCTTGGGTCGAGGTACTCCCTCAATCCAGATTCTGTAAATTGGGGGGGCTTACCTGTCAACGACAGTCTATCGAAGCAGGTGTCCAGAGTATAGGGCCAGCAAAACTCGAGTAGCGCACTGGCTCCGTCATTGTCGTGATCGGACATGTTGTCGGTGGCATTCATAGGATTGAGGCCGTTGACCGAGACTATTCCTATGCTATCTTCGATCAACCTGACATCCCCAAATATTGACTCGTGCAGATCGGGGATTTGGTCACCGTCCTCGTCAGTGACCGGAGGGCCTCCTCTATCGGCGGTGATGGGGTCAGTCGAAGAGACTGATGACTGGGGACGGGTCTGTGAGACAAAGGCCAGACTGCTGAGAAGAAGTAGCGTAATCAGTAGCGCTGTCTGCTTGCGGCGCATGGTATGACCTCTGTATGGTATTTTTAGCGCCGTTCGTTGACTTATGATGATGATGGAGCGCCGTTCGGACGCGTCAGGGTGCTTCGTTGACGACGGCATAGCCGTCGGTCGGAAGAAACCGACCTAATGGCCTGCGACGGATGGATTCCTTCAAGGGGGGTGCTGAGCCGAATGACTTTGATTGCGATGGGCATGGAGGTAACTCACCTCGGTTCGGGCAGCAGGGGTAATTCGACGTTGCTCAGTTCAGGCGATACCCAAGTTCTAGTGGATTGTGGATTCTCACTGCGACAGATGGAGAACAGACTGCTACTTGCTGGTGTCGAACCGCACTCCATAGATGCGATTCTGGTGACCCATCATCACTCCGACCACTCAAATTCTGCCAAGCGCGCTTCGGAGAAGTGGGAGGCTGCGCTGCACGCTAATCTAGGAACTGCTACCAAGATGGGCTGGCAGCCAATATCGGAGTGCCGGACCTTCGGCCATCTAGAAAGAATAGGTATCTCCGAGGACCTCAGCCTACTTTCGATACCAGTCCCTCATGATGATGCTGACAATGTCGCAGTCATAGCAACCAACGGTGATGGCCGCAGGGCCGCAATCGTCACCGACCTCGGAGAACCCACAGTCGAGCTGAAGAAGCATCTCTCGGGATGTAGTCACATCTCCATCGAGGCGAACTACGATCACAAGCGTCTGATGAGAGGACCGTATCCCGAGTCCCTCAAGAGGCGAATTTCGGGCAGGGGAGGGCACCTTTCTAACACGCAGACTGGAGAGGTCCTCGCGGAGGTGCTCAGTGAGGTTCTAGACAGTATCGTGCTATGCCACCTATCTGAGAAGAACAATGCCCCGCATATCGCTGAGAGCGAGGTGTTGATGCATATCGGCGAGCACTATTCAGGCAGCCTCTCAATCTCCAAGCAGCAAGGCCCGGAGTTCAGCAACTGGCTCGGCCAGGCTGAGTCGGAGAAGATTAGCGGTCTGACTTAGTTGCCCATCACTGCCAGATGCACCGATGCCTGAACCTCTCGCATCCTGTCCACTGCGCCGAGATCCTTGAACACCGTCAGCGAACGTTGTAGGTAATCCATCTTCTGTGAGCGGTCGCTCTCGACCTCTCCCAAACGCGCCAGCAACTCTCCCTGCAGCATCCTGAAATCGTTGGCTTCGGCCAACACCATGGCATCGATGTAGTGCTCGGCCGCCTCTTCCTTGCGTCCGGCGTCACTCAGGACCTGTCCGAGCAACATCGCGACCTCGACGGCACTGTGAGGGTCAGTCTGGTCTGACAGTATTTCTAGAGCTCCTGAGTAGTACTGCATGGCAAGCTCGTTTTCCTTAGCTTTGGCGTAATACCTCCCTATTACCGCTCTCGCCCGGGCATGGACAATGTCCATCTGGCCCTCAGTCTCCTCGAAGGCAGTCATGGCGTGATCTCTAGCTCGATCCATCTCGCCCATCTCGAGGAAGGCTGAAGCCAGACGGATTCTAGCGTCGCACAACTCCGGATTGTCCTCTTGTTCGAGTAGTTCTTCGACGTTCCCATAGACCTCTAAGGCGCGGCGGTTGTCCTTCCTGCGTCTGTATATGTAGCCCATGTTGTTATATGATCTGGCTGCACCTACGGCGTCCCTTAGGGGTATCTGAATCTCTAACGACTTCCGGTGCATCTCAAGGGCGTCGTCCATGGCGCCGCGCTTGACCGCGATATCTGCCCTAGCAGATAGTAGTCTAGCGAGTTCGTGTGGCATTTTGTGCTTGCGGGCTAGCGGTATTGCCGCCTCGTACTCGGCCTCGGCCTCGTCCCAGCGACCTTGGATTGACAGGATGTCTCCCCGTAGCTCCCTGATGATGCACCAGCTCTGGGGGTCGAAACTCTGACCCTCGAGTGGTCTGAGGATGCCTAGCAGTTCGGTATGCCCTGCGCTGACTAGACTGTGGCCCTCGGTGGAGAGCACCTCAGCGAGCCCCTCGGTGTCACCCGACTCGTTTAGGTGGTGGATGTACTCTATCCGCTCTGCTGCTATTCCATGTCGAGGGCGGTACCACAACTTCGCATTAGAGTGTAGCTCTTGGCGCAACGACTCATCCATAGACCGAGTCAGAAACTCGCGAACTAGGTCGTGCACGTCGTAGTTATCACTGTCGGCCTGGCGAGCGAGTCCTTTCTCTACTAATCCATCGAGCAAGTCGGTCTCTGCGTCAATGTCACTGATAGCCTCTAGTGGCATCGGTTCGCGGAACACGGCTATAGCACCTAGGAGACGCTTCTCCGGGCCGGACAGTCGGCTGAATATCTCCTGTTCAACGAAGGCTTCCAGAGTAGCGTGGAAAGTCTCTCCGACGCTTCCTCTGTTGATTAGCTCAAGGACTAGAGGATGCCCTCTAGACAAGGTGTAGATGTGCAGGAATTGGGGCATCTCGAGGTTAGGCATAGCAGTTAGAATCTGCCGGCTGGACTCCTGATCAAGTCCCTCGAGAGGCATTACTAGAGTAACAATCCTACCTGAGGGGTCTGCTTCGGGCACCACCATCCTAAAGGAACGTGAGAACATCACTAAGCCCGCACTGTCGAGTTCAGGTATCCTGAGAGCTAGGGCTCTCAAAGCCGAAATTAAGGTCTCATCGCCGACCTTGTGCAGGTCATCGATGACGATTAGAGCAGGGGAGTCCTGTAATCCTTCGACAATCAAATTCACTGCCATTGAAGCCTGAGGTACCGGGGTGACTGCGAGATAGTCTGACAGGTCGTTGTGGCCAAGTGTCGACAGCCACTCCGAAGTCGCCTCGAAAAAGGCTCGCGAACCTTCCCAGTCCTGGCATCTGTGATACAGTAAGTTCCTCTGATGAGTGAAGCGTTCCAGTAGCTTCCCCGCCAGAGCGGTCTTCCCTATGCCGGCTATGCCTGGAATCAGAATGGAGCTGGAGTGGTCCTCTAGCAGAGCAACCATATTGTCGATCTCTGCCTCTCGGCCGAAGAAGCGTCGTATCCTCGGTAGGTCGTTGAGTGAAGTCACAAGCTGCTTCTCGATGTGCTTTGACAGGTCCCTCTCTATCAGTTCGGGCGACAGGGTCGAGAGATCCACGGTCCCGGTATCGTCGAGGTATCTGAGGAAATCGACGTGCCTCATGGGGAGATCAGTCGACTCCAGCGCCTGAGCGAGTTCGAGTGTCTCTGAGCGTCCATCGGGATGAATGAGCCGAACCTGTTGAATGCTGACTTTAGCCCAAATATCGTTAGCAATGATGGCGCCCTCCTCGGTCAGGAAGTAGGCCTTCCTCTTGCGCGACACCCCCGTAACATGGGCCTGCCTCTCAATCAGGTGCCCTTGCTCCCTCATCCCTGCAATCGCTCGCGGCACGTTGGAGCGGGCGATGGCGACGGCGTTTGCAATGCCCATCTGCGAGAGTGCGAAAGGAACTTCGACTTTGTCAGCGTGGTCGATATAGTCCCTCAGATGCAGTAAAATGCGTTCCTGAACCCCGGGACGGGGCACTGCCATGGTGGTCACATTCGCTGAGCGTAATCGTCCATTCAAGAATGTTGGCGAGTGGCGAGTGGAGTTGATTCACGCGTCAGAGTGGGCGGGGTCGGGGACCCATTCCTCATTATCTGGGTCCCACAGCCACCCAGGGTGATCGTCGTGCTTCTGTAAGCGCGACGCAGAGAGCGGTGTTTCCTCCTCAGGTTCCTCTCTGATTCCAGCCTCCTTGGCCCAAGCGTAGGTATCCTCTTCCTCATCGCTACCCTGCTTGGCCTCAGAAGTACCGTCTAACTGCTCGTCCTCTTCATCCTCGATCTCGACGAAGAAGTAAACCAGGCCGGCAATGACCGCAAGCAGGACAAGAACAATTACGATTATCGAACCCATTCCCATGCCCCCTCCACCGGAGCCAGAGATGGTGATGCTGGCACCGGTATGCTCGCCTCCTCCGTACTTGAACATAGGAGTCGCAGTCCCATCTATCCTTGAGGCGGAGATTCCGAGCGACCACGTCGAGTCCTCACCGACCACGGTGTTGTTCACAGTATTGCCGGCGATAGTGACAACGACGGTCTTACCTGGCAGGCCAATGCCAGTGAAGATGGCCATACCTTCCTCAGAGATGGTGGTTTCCTCAGGCGGTGTAATCAGAAACTGGAGTCCAACCACAGTGAAGGTAACGGGATTGGAGTTAATTTTCGAGCCGTGTGTATCAGTTGCAACGAATACCACATTCTCTAGAGTCCAAGTGGCCATGTCGGTATCGTAGAAGAACATCGACACTGGATTGTAGGTAGCCATGCCGTCCATTCCGACGTTGATGACGATGCCGAAGTGGTCGTCACTGATTTGTGACTCGTCATCGTACACAGATAGACTAAGCTCCTGACCGGGATCGACATCGTCGAAGTACTCCAACAAATCTATCTCAGCCTTGGTGCAGCGATCTTGAGACTGCGAGTCAATCTCGCAGTATAGGGAAATAGAGCTGGACCAGTCAGTGGAGTCGAAGGTCGGCTGGTTATTGCCTGCGTCGGGCGGGTTGTCAGCGACGATAAGCATCTCCTCCCAGTCACTGTAGTCGTAACCATCGTACGAGCGGAACCGGACAAGGTACTGCATGTCGTGCATCAGATTCGTCGAGTCCCACTCAAGGGACCAAGCTCCACTGGGGGCAAAGTCGGTTATTGAATCGGTGAGCACTAACAGGTAGTTGTTAGCGACGTCCATGATTTCGAAATCTA
>Ga0206680_10000065_pt1 | contig 38824 bp, 41 predicted proteins | sample M115012015metaG_FD_160124 | JGI IMG/M metagenome (GOLD analysis project Ga0206680, IMG submission 160124) | Ammonia-oxidizing marine archaeal communities from Monterey Bay, California, United States - M1 150m 12015 | ecosystem: Environmental > Aquatic > Marine > Intertidal zone | place: USA...
ATGGGCAGGCACATGCCGTGCGAGATGCTCAACGGAGAATCTGGTCGGTACCAGGCAGCCGCGGCCCGGGTAAAGAGCTCCTGGTGGTGGGCGGTCAGACCGGCCCCGCCGTACTCGTTGGGGAGGTCCAACCCGGCCAACCCGGCGTCGGTCAGCGCCCCCTGATAGGACCGGGCCGCGGTGAGGCCGTCGGGATCATCCGAACCGGCGTCGGAACCCGCGGGATCGTCGATCCGAACGCAGTGTTCGGCGTGGAAAGCCTCGACACGGGCGACAAATGCAGCGTCGTCGGCCGATTTGTCGTCCGAGGCCTCCCGGTGGGTGTTGCTCATCGCTGTGACGGTACCGGTGGCTCCCCATGCAATCGGCATTGGGGAGAGGCCGGTGACCGACTGGAACGGGCGTCCCTCGGGGTTCGGAGCTACGCGGACACGTCGGAGCACGAGTCGGCGAGGTTCTTGTCACCGTGGGTGCCGTCGTAGGATCGCTGGGATGCAACAGGGCACCGATGCATAGCGGGTATGTGAGATGACGACGACCACTGGTCGGGCGCGCGTGCCGGCCGTCGAAGGCTTCTTCACCATGGGCGACGAACCACAGTTGATCGGGGGTCGTCTGGAGACAGGCGGTTACTGCTTCCCGCTTCACCTTGGAGGCAGCGACCCCCGCAGCCCCGCCGGATCGGTCGATGAGGTCCTGTTGAGCCGGAGGGGCCGAATCTGGTCGTTCACCAACAGCGCCTATCCGCCGCCTCCGCCGTTCATCATCACCGAGCCCTACGTGCCGGTCGTGGTGGCTGCCGTCGAACTTGAGATGGAGCGCATGGTCGTTCTGGGGCAGGTGACACCGGGCTGGACGGTCGACGATCTCGAGGTGGGCATGGAGGTCGAGTTGGAGTTGGGCGTCCTCTACGCGGACGACGAGACCGACCACCTGACGTGGCAGTGGCGACCCGTCATCGCCGAAGAGACTCTTGGTAAGGGAACCTGACCATGCCGGAGGGAACCATGGAGGAGATCGCCGTCCTGGGCGTCGGAATGCACCCCTGGGGGAAGTGGGGCCGCAATTTCACCGATTACGGCGTACATGCTGCCCGGGCGGCCCTGGCTGACGCTGACGTCGACTGGAACGACGTGGGCTTCGTGTCGGGAGCCATCACGGTCCGCTGTGGGTACCCGGGCTACGTGTCCGGTTCGACGTTCGCCCGGGCGCTGGGCTTCAACGGCGCACAGGTGGCTAGTAGTTACGCAGCGTGCGCCTCGGGCGTCACCGCCCTCTCGGTGGCTCGTGGCCAGATCCTCTCCGGAGCGTGCGACGTGGCGGTCGTGGTGGGGGCCGACACCACCCCCAAGGGCTTCCTGGCGCCGACGAGTGGCGACCGGCCCGACGACACGGACTGGTTGCGGTTTCACATGGTCGGGGCGACCAACCCGGTGTACTTCGCCCTCCACGCCCGTCGCCGCATGGCCCTCTACGGTGCTACGCCGGACGACTTCGCCATGGTGAAGGCCAAGAACAGCCGACACGGCGTCCATAATCCAAACGCCCGGTACCCCAAGGAGTACGACGTGGACGACGTCGCCAACTCCCCGGTGGTGTCTGATCCGCTGCGACTGCTGGAGATCTGTGCCACAAGCGACGGGGGAGCAGCCCTGGTGGTCTGCTCCATGGATTACGCCCGGTCCAAAGGGGCCACCGACCCGGTGCGGGTGGCCGGCCTTTCGACGGTCACGCCCACCTACCCCGACACGGTCATCGATCTGCCGTACCTAGCCACCGATTCTGCGGCCGCCGTGGAGCCACCGGCACTGGGCTTCAAGGACTCCATCGGAGCGCAGGTGTACGCCGAGGCAGGGATGGGCCCCGCCGATGTCGACGTGGCAGAGGTTTACGACCTCTCGTCGGCCCTCGAACTGGACTGGTATGAGCAACTGGGCCTGTGTGCTGAGGGCGAGGCCGAGGCGCTCCTGAGGGCCGGTGAGACATCCATTGGTGGTCGAATCCCTGTCAATCCCAGCGGTGGTCTCGGAGCCTTCGGAGAGGCGGTGCCAGCGCAGGCCATTGCCCAGGTCTGTGAGCTCACCTGGCAGCTCCGAGGGCAGGCAGGTGGCCGGCAGGTTGACGGCGCCCGGGTCGGAGTGAGCGCGAACCAGGGACTGTTCGGCCATGGATCTTCGGTCCTGGTCCGGCGCTGATCGCACCGTGAAGTGATGGGCTGACGGAACGACAGGGAGAGACGATGGCACTGCACGAGATGGTCACTGATGGTGTGGCCACCATCACCATGGACAACCCGCCGGTGAATGCGCTGGGCATCGCCGACACCTACGGTCTTGCCACCCTTATGGACGGTTACGGCAACCGCAACGACGTCCGAGCGGTGGTGCTGACCGCCGAGGGGCGGGGCTTCTGCGCCGGCGTGGATATCAAGGAGATCCAGGCCATGGATACCGATGGCGGGCATCTCGGTTTGTTGGAGGCCAACCGGTCGTGTGCGGAGGCCTTCCGGGCGGTCTACGAATGCGCCGTGCCGGTCGTGGCGGCCGTCAACGGGTTCTGTCTGGGAACCGGGATCGGTCTGGTGGGTAACGCAGACGTGATCGTCGCGGCCAAGGGCGTCGGCTTCGGCCTTCCCGAGGTGGATAACGGGGCGCTGGGCGCCGCCACCCACCTAATGCGTCTCGTGCCGGTACACCGGGCCCGCTGGATGCTTTACAGCTGCGAGCCGGCGAGCGCCGAGGAACTGCACGGCTATGGCTCGGTCCTACGGGTTGTACCAGTCGACGACCTTGCCGCATCGGCTGCCGAGGTGGCGGCCACCATTGCCTCCAAGGACGGGTCGGTTATCCGTGCTGCCAAGGCGTCGATGAACGGAATCGATCCGGTGGATGTCCGAACCAGCTACCGGTTCGAGCAGGGCTTCACCTTCGAGCTGAACCTGCTGGGTCGGGGAGATGAGGCCCGGGCGGCCTTCCTGCGGGGCGAACGGGACCCCAACGCTGCCGCCGACTGACCCGGCTCGGACGATGATGGCTCGCCGTGATGACCACTGAACCCGTGATCAGCCTGCTGCTTCTAGCTGGCGGCCTGGGATCGCGTTTCGGCGGTACCAAGCAGTTGGCCAACGTGGGCCCAGAGGGGTCGGCCATTCTTGACCATTCGATTCGTGAGGCGGCAGCGGCTGGTGTGACACGGGTGGTGGTGGTCGGACGGACCGACCTCGACAGGGACATTCGTCGGCACCTGATGGTCCAGCATGGCGACGACCTCGACCTGGTGATGGTCCATCAGGATGCCTTCGGGCCAGCGAGGGCCAAGCCGTGGGGGACCGGTCACGCCGTGGTCAGCGCCAGCGCTTTGCTCGATGGCCCGGTGGTGGTGCTCAACGCTGACGACCACTATGGCCCCACCGGCATTGCCCGAATCGCGGCCACTGTTGCCGAACCGTCGGGATCACTGGCTGTCGCTTCCATGCTCGGATTCCGTCTTGGGCGAACCCTGCCGGCCACCGGGACGGTCTCGCGAGGCGTGTGCCGGCAGGATTCCGGTGGTCGTCTAGTGGGCCTTGTCGAGACCCATGGCATCGGCCGCGATAGCGACGGACCTCAGGGAGAGGTCATTCGTGCCGCCGACCCGCCAGGTGCGTTGTCACCAGACACGCCGGTCTCGATGAACATTTGGGCTCTGCCGTTGGCTGCCATCGAGGCACTGAGGGAACAGTGGACGGCCTTTCACGACGAACACCGCGACTCCGAGACAGCGGAGTTCTTGTTGCCCGAGGCGTTGGATGAGCAGCGGGCCGGGGGCCGGCTGTCCATACAGGTGCTCGACACCGACGAGGACTGGATCGGGATCACCAACCGGGAGGACCTAGAGGTGGCCCGTGGCGCCTTCGCTGCACTGGCCCAGGGTCGTGCCTGCTCGTCCGTCGATGGGGCCGATCGATGATCCTGCTCCGATTCGATCTGCGCATCCCGCCGTTCGTCGACGGACTGACTCATGCGCGCCAGTACGCCGAGATGCTCGAGATGTGCCGATTTGGCGACGAGCATGGGTTCGCCGGGGTCGTCCTGTCAGAGCATCACGGATCCGAGGACGGTTTCATGAGCGCGCCTCTAGTGGTGGCTGCCGGCGTTCTGGGCGCCACCCGCAACCTCTTCTGCTCGGTCTCGGCCCTCCTGCTTCCCCTGCACGAGCCACTCAGAGTGGCTGAGGACATAGCGGCGATCGACCTCATGGCCCCCGGCAGGATCAGCGTGGTAGTCGGTGTCGGTTATCGGGACGAGGAGTTCACCATGTTTGACCGGGATCGGACCCGGCGGGGCAGAGCCACCGACGAGGGCCTGGCCACGATGCTTGAGGCATGGAAGGGAGAGCCGTTCGTGGTGGACGGTCGCACGGCGTGGGTGACCCCTCGTCCGACCAGCGATCCCCATTCCTTGTTGGCGGTGGGGGGCTCGGTTGAAGTATCGGCACATCGGGCAGCGCGGCACCACCTGTCGTTCGTGCCCGCCGTTCACGACCCGGAACTTGAGGCCGCCTATCTGGCGGAATCAGCACGGGTGGGTCACGAGACCCCCTTCTGCATGATGCCGTCTGGCCCGGGGCTCGTCCTGGTCACCCGGGATCCCGATGCCCTTTGGGATCGCATCGGCGGAAATCTTCTGTACGACGCCCGGGCCTATGCCTCGTGGCAGAAGTCCGATCAGCGCACCAGTTGGCAGGTTGACGCCACCGACCTGGCGACCCTCAGGGCCGGTGGCCAGCACGCCATCCTCACACCGGAGGAGTGTGTGGACTTGATCCGCAAAACCGGAGCGGCCGTTTCCCATCCGCTCTGTGGAGGCATCGACCCCGCCATCGGCTGGGAGTCACTGCAGTTGATGGCCGACGAAGTCTTGCCGGCCCTGGCCGCCGGATGATGAGGAGAATCCCGTGCCTGACCTCCTGATCGACCGTGATGGTCCCGTCATGGTGCTCACGATGAATCGCCCGTCCCGCCGAAACGCCATGACGTTGGCCATGTTCGCCCGTCTGGCCGACGCTTGGGACGAGATCGACGCCGACGAGAGCATCAGGGTGTGCATCCTCACCGGCAGCGGCGACCACTTCTGTGCCGGGATGGACCTTCGGGCCATGGCCGGCGACGTGGACGACAGCGACGACTATGACGTCGCGGGTCGTATGGAGCGCGACGGATCCGGTTGGATCTATGACGGCCTACTCAAGACCCGTCATCCCCGGGTGCCGGTGATCGCTGCCGTGGAGGGGAACGCCATCGCCGGGGGAACCGAGATCCTCCAGGGTACGGAGATCCGGGTCGCCGGGGAGAGTGCCACGTTTGGGGTGTCCGAGGCACGCTGGTCGCTCTATCCGGGTGGCGGATCGGCGGTTCGCCTGGCCCGTCAGATCCCGTTCACCGAGGCGGCCGACATCTTGCTCACCGGGAAGCACGTGTCGGCGACTGAGGCGAAGTCATTGGGCCTCATCGGTCATGTGGTGCCCGATGGAACTGCACTGGACAGGGCCTGTGAGGTCGCCGCAGCGGTGGCGGCCAACGGCCCGCTGGCCGTGGAGGCCATCCTCCGTACCCTTCGGGAGACGCCGGGTATGACCGAGGAGGAGGCCTATTCCTTTGAGGAACCCCTCAGTAGGGCCGTGTTCTCTTCCCGGGACGCGAAGGAGGGCCCGAGGGCCTTCGCCGAGAAGCGGGCGCCCGACTTCCGACGGGGCTAATCGACGGTTTCGGCTAACGGATCGGTTGGACCCGGATCGTCGAGTCGGTCCGAGCCCTGGTCTAGGCCGGGCAGCGAAACCTGGAATTCGTAGCCCCGGTCGGCGGCGTCGCGAAGCACCAATTGCTCGCATTCGGTCCACGTCCGGGCCCGGGTGCCGCCGAGATGCTGGTTGTAGGGCGCATCGAAGATGATGACCCTGTTGCCGACCTCGCGTAGTGCCTCGACGTTGTGGGGTCCATCGTCGATGTAGAGGTCGGCACCCACTTCGGGTTTGTCGCCCATGAAGCAGATGTCGCGGTAGGGGATACGGACCCGGTCCAGCCACTCGACAGTGTCGGCAATGGCAGTGGCGTGGCTCCAGTTGACGTAGAGGCGATGGGTAATGATCCGAATCCACACGCCTGCGTCGGAGAGTCGCCAGAGGGCATCGGCTGCCCCGTCGAGCACCGGCATCCACGAGAGGATCCGGCGTTCAGTTACCGCGTGGTGGTGGAGTCGCTCGAACTCCTCGTCGTCCAGGCCCCACTCGGAGAAGTCCCAGGAACGTTCCAGCGGAAGATCGTCGAGCGAACAGCCCAGTTGCTCGGCCACCACAGTGCGGAATGCCTCGGTGTAGTCGCCACATACTCCGTCGAGGTCCACGCCGAGGACGTAGGGACGATCCATAGATCCGACGGTAGTCGGGTCAGCCCGCGGTCAGGCCGCCGTCTACCGAGACAATGGCGCCGTGCATGCGGCTGGCCTCGTCGGACGCCACGAAGGCGATCACATTGGCCAGTTCGCTGGGGTCCGCCATCTTTCGGAAGCCCATGTAGGGCTGCATGAGGGAGAAGTCGAGGTCGTCGGGCATGTCGAAGTTCTGACTCATGGGGGTATTGACGCCGCCCGGTGCGACGGCGTTGATCCGCACTGGCTCCTTGACGTACTCCATGGCCAGCGCCCGGGTCATGTTGACCACCGCGCCCTTCGTGGTGCTGTAGGCCACCGTGTAGGCCTGCCCCATCAGTCCGGCGTTCGAGGCGATGTTTACGATGTTGCCGTGGCTCTCGATCAGATGGGGGAGCGCCGCTTGGGCACACCAGAAACTGCCTGACACGTTGATTTCCATCATGCGGTTCCAGCCCTCCTCGCTGGTGTCGGCCACCCGCTCGGCCCACACCACGCCGGCGATGTTGGCCAGCACGTCGAGGCGTCCGTGGGTGGTCACTGCAGCCTCCACCGCTGCGACGCAGTCGGTGCGCCTGGAGACGTCGCCGGTCACCGTGGTCATGGTGCCTCCGGTGTCGTGCACCTCAGCAGCCACGGTGTCGAGACCCTCGACGTCCCGGTCGAAGCCCACGATCGTCGCCCCGTCGTCGGCCATGCGTAGAGCGGTGGCCCTCCCTATTCCCGAAGCCGCTCCGGTTATGAGGGCCACCCGTCCGTCGAACCGTCCCATGTCGCATCCTCCCGTGGCTTCAGCTGTATGGCGCTGATCGCTCGATTGAAGGTACCGGCCGCTGGTCAGGTAACAGGAGTCGGCCCCTGCTGGCTCACAGCCGGTGGGCCAGTAGGCGGGGTCCGGACGGACCGGGATGAACGACCTGGTCAAACTCACGACCACTGGGACAACGGAAGGCGACGCTGATCCGCGGGCCGGCAGAGGACGCCTTGGGTACGCAGTGCTCGAACCGCTGCTGGACCGGCCCACGCATCACGAGCAGGTCGCCAGCTGTCAGAGTCCATGCCAGCGAGGCCCCGCCACCTCGTGGGCGAATTCGGAACGTACGGGGGGCACCTGTCGAGATGAGGGCCACGTCATCGTGGAGGCTGCCCGGACGATGGCGGTCACCGTGCCAGGCCACACTGTCTCGGCCATTGCGATAGAGATTGGCCCAGGCGGCTACGTAGGCCCGGTGGTAGTGGTTCGTGAGGGCATCGGCCATCGCGCGCAGGGGAGCCGACGGTTGGCTGATGCTGGTCGAGAGTCGGGGTTCTACAACCTCGTGGTCGACTATCCACCGACGATGACTACGCCAGGGAAGGCTTTCGAGGAGGTCGAGGAACAGCTCGTCAGCGCCGGCTATCCATCCGGCCACATGGTCAATCTTGCAGTCGTCATCCAGTTCGGTGTGTCGAACGGCGGGCTCGAGGAGTGAAAGTCGGAGTGGACCGCCACCGAAGAGGCTCCCCTGAAGGCCCGAGGGTCCGTGGAGAAGGACGTTGAGCACGGCTCCATTGTACCGAGATTCGAACATACGTTCGTGTACTTGTCTCAGGTCGACGTCCACGGTGGACGTGCCGACCCTTAAAACGAGGAAAGCCCCGTCTCCTGGAGGAGACGGGGCTTTCCTGCTTGAACTTGATTAGCGAGCTACACCCTTACTGAGCGCCGAAAGAGCAGCGTCCTTGACAGGGATGAAGGCCGTGATTGCAAGAGCAGAGCCGACGTCGGAACCGAAGTCGCCCATGCCCAGGATCTCGGTAGAGGCCCCATAGCCCCAGCCCCCGATATCACTGATCACGACGAAGAGATACGCCCAGATCAGGTTGAGGTTGGATCCCACGACCGGAAGACCGCTCAGCATCGATCCGACACCAACGGTGTCGAGGATGCTGTTGAGAACGGCCAGCACGCCCTGGAAGATCATTGCCAGGACGATGAGTGTCAGAATTGTTGCCATCATGATGTTGGTAACCCCTTTGGTTGTCTGGCGAACCCATTCTCCGGTGTGTCCGGATCGGGCCGCTGAGAAAATGGTAAACGAACCACGATCAAGGATCGCGGCATTCCCGTAACATAATCGCAATATCCGCGGTTGGGAAACGAGCTCCCATTACTATTCCCGGCCCATGAGAGAGCAGGACGCGCGCCCACGCCGACGGGCCGCTCGGCTACTTGGGCTCCTGGTGCTGGTACTGGTTGGCGCCAGCCTCCTGGCGCCCGACACCGTGGATACGTGGGCCGATACCCGTGATGCCGGTTGGGAGCGGGCCACGGCCCGAGTTTGGGCCGAACCGATGGGGAACCTGTCCCGCCATCTCTCATTCGACGCCCCCCTTCGGTATGTCGAGGATCTGCTGGATGGTGCGGACCCGGCTGTCGCCGATCCGGCAGTCCGGCCGACTCCCGTCACCCCGTCGACCTCGGAGACTCTGGCCAGTTCCGAGGCTCTCCCGACAGGGGAGGTCCCGTCGACCTCGGAAGGCCGGAAGGCTCCTGACGCCCCCCCGACTACTCGTGCTCTCCGAATCGCCGATACGGACCAGCCGCTACGGATCCTCGCCGTGGGCGATTCGCTGATGCTCGACCTGCAGTACGGCCTGGAACGAGTGCTGGACCAGCGGACCGATGTGCGGGTGGAGGGGCGGGGAGCCCTGGGCTTCGGCTTCACCGTGCCCCACTGGGACTGGGACGACGACGTACTGATCGACTACGACCGTCTGGTGGCCGACGTGGCGCCCGACGTCGTGGTGGTCATGATCGGCGCCAACGAGTTTGAGGGACATGCCATCGAGGGGGAGGATCTCGTTCCGGGGGGTCGGCAATGGCGGGAGGTCCTCTCGGTCCGGGCCGACGAGGCGATCGCCCACTGGCGGGCCGGCGGTGCCCACGTGTACTGGTGGACCACCCCACGGATGCGCGACGCCCGGTTCCTGACTGATGACCTGAATGCCATCTGGATCGAGGCCGCCGATGCCTGGGGGCCCGGGGTCACGGTGATTGAGAGCATGGCCATCCTGGGTGACGCCGATGGGAGTTACCGGGAGGTCTTGCGGGATGAGACGGGTGTCGAGGTGCCTCTACGGAAGGACCACGGAGTCCACTTCCATGAGGTGGGGGCCGACCTCCTTGCCCGGCAGTTGGAGGACCGTCTCGTGCGAGATGGCTGGGTGGTGACCCGCTCTTAGTCCCGTTCCTGGTCTGGTCCACCGTCGGAATGTCGGGGCCGCCCTGGCTCGGTCCCGTCAGGGCTTGCGGAGAGATCGCTGATGGATTCAGAGGCCTCCACCGGCCCTCGCAGCAGTGCCAGTTCCTCGGCCAACGCACGGACCCGCTTCTCCAGACGGGAGAGCTCGTAGGAAAAGTGCATGGCCACTAACAGCAGGAAGCCGATCGCCAGTAGCAGGAAGAGCGTGGGCTGGTACCAGATGCCCAGCCGGTCGGCGAGTCGATCCAGAAGGGTGGGCACCGAGGCGGCCACGGCCAGGACCAGGCCCACCGTCAGCCACAGGACCGAGTACTTGGCCTTCAGGGCGCCCCGCCGCACGAGCCGAATGATAATCAGGACGGCCGCCACGGTGAGGGCGGCCAAAAGAGCGTGCGTCGAACCGGTCATGGCGTCGTATCCGCCCTTCGGGTCCCATGGGTCCGTCGTGGACGGCCGCCGGGCCCGCCTGCCACCAGGACGATGAGCAGTCGGACGAAGTGGTATGCCAAGCGGAGGTTCCGGTTGGACGCCGTCCCCGCAGAGCGGTCGCGCATGGTCACCGGCACCTCGTGCACGGTGAATCCGTGGCGTACGGCCAGGACCAGGGCCTCGACTGACTCCATGTACTCCATCGGGTACTCGGTGGCGAAGAACTCGAGAACCGGTCGGCGGAAGGCCCGGAAACCTGACGAGGTATCGGTGAACCTCTGGCCGCTGATAGCGCCCACTAGTTGCCGCAGTAGTGCCATGGCCACCCCCCGACTCCGTCCGACCTGGTAGCCCCCATCGTCGACGAAGCGGCTACCGATGACCATGTCAGCGTCGTCGAGGGCAGTGAGGAGCGCCGCGATCTGAGAGGCGTCGTGCTGGCCGTCGGCGTCGAACTGGTAGGCCCGGTCGAAGCCCTCGCGTACGGCGTGTCGGAAACCCAGGCGGAGGGCGCCGCCGATGCCCAGGTTGAAGGGGAGGCGGAGGCAGGTGGCACCGCCGTCCACTGCGGCGAGGTACGTACCGTCAGTGGATCCGTCGTCGACCACGATCACGTAGTGGTCTGGGACGTGGGTGGCAAGGTCGGCTAGGACCGCCGGTAGGGCGTCAACCTCATTGAAGGCTGGGATGATGACGGCGGTTCGCACGATGATCAGTATGCGTCGAAGTCGAGGAACTCGAATGCCGTCAGGCTCAGGTCCTCTTCGACCAGTCGGGGGATGCCGTCGTCATCGAAGGCGTGGAGCACGATGCCCAGGGGGCTAGGCATGAGGCTACGAGGCAGCGGGAAGCCACCACCTCGGAGCAGAGGGCTGGCTCCCCAGTGCAGGACCATTGGCGTGCGGTGGTGTCGAGCTAGTACCGCGGCGATGCAGCGGGCCGACACGGGGTCGACGGCGGGACGTCGCGCCAGGACCTTGAGCAGTACGGCGACCCGGAACGGTCCGTGGTGGCTGCTCGTGCTGACGAACGCCACGTCCTCTCGGAGGTGGAGCACGTAGCGCGCTCCCGGTCGGGCCAGACGCCACCGCAGTAGGTCGGCCGTCCATCGGGTGCCGTGGCCGGTACTCGGGGGCGTAGTTGGCAGGGGAAGGGCCTGGTCGGGGAGTGGGCCGGCAAGTAGATCTGCATTCACCGGATGGCTGGTGGCCGGGATGTCATCGGGAACCGGGACTAGGAAGCGGGCTCCGAAGTCAGACAGGTGCCGCCAGCCGAACGTCCCGACCATTCGGGGCAGGGACTCGGCGTTGGCGACTCCGAGAATGCCGTCCAACCCGTCGGCGGTACCCACCCGGTAGCTGTCCTCGACGGTCCGGCGAAAAGCGCCGGTTCCCCGGACATGGGGGTGGGTGGACAGGTCTACGCCCAGCCCCAGTCGCAGGTCGCGGCCCGGATCGGAACCGTCAGCAGCGTGAAACCGGATCGGCACCAAGGCGTAGTTGCCGACGAGACGACCATCGTCGCGCGCCGTCCCCACCGAGGCGGCACCTTCCGGGTTTTCCCGGTAGTACCAGTTGAGGAGATCGGATCCGATGGGGGGATGGAAGCCGAACACGAGGTTGAGGAGGTCCGCTGTGGGGGTCAGGTCCCGTTCGTCGTCGGAGTGTCCACCGTTATCCGGTTCGGTCATGGGGCTGGCTGGTCTACGGGCCGGCTTCTTCTAGATGCGAGGGTCACCGACGCGATCAGCAGCAGCCCACCGACGATGGCGCGAAATCGGGCCCGGCCGGTGCAGTCGACCGCACTGTCTACGACAGGATCGCCCTGGGACGGGAGGGGCGAGGTGTACACCTCGCCGATCGGATGGTCGTGGCCGAGCACCCCAACCACCGGCGACCGGCACCCGATCTCCGGGGTGGCCTCGAACGAAAACGTCTCGCCTCCCGGCAACGGTCGGCTGAACGGGGCCAGGAGCACCCACAGGCCAACCAACAGGGCGGCGACCGCCCACCACTGCCGTCGGGTTGGCCGGGAGCGGGTCATGGGCTGGTAATCCTACCGGTCGCAGATCCGCGGCTCCGGGCCGGTCCGGAGCCCGACGCTTCCCGGGTCGTACTCTCGCCCTATGTCTGGTTCCCCGATCGGTTCCACGCCCCGGGTTTGGGCGCGCCGTTGGGTGTTTCTGGCCCTGCTGGTGGTCGCCGCGCTAGTGGCCTTCCTGCCGTCGGTGTCCAGTGACCGGTCGCTCTTGGTGGTATCGATCGGAGACAGCGTGACCTACGACGCTGATCCGGGACTCCGCGCTGCCCTGGAGGCCACCGGGTCGGTGGTGGTCGACACGCGCTCCATTGGAGGGGTCGGCCTTCTGCGTCCGGGAATCGACGAATATCTGGCTGATGCGTTGTCCGACGACCCCGCTGTGGTGGTGGTGATGCTCGGCGGTTGGGACCTCGGTGAGATCGTGGCCGATCCGGCCGCCTATGCAGTACGGCTGGACGAGGTCGCCAACCGTCTGACGGCGGACGGGGCACACGTGGTGTGGCTGGCTATGCCGCCCACCCCTCCGGGCGAGGGCATTGAGGAGGCTCGGCAGACGGCCAATGGGCTTTTCGGTGAGCTTGCTGATCGTCGCTCCGACGTCGATTATGTGGCCACCGGACCCCTTTTGGGTGACGAGGCCGGCGTCTTCACGCGGTTTCGGACCGGGGTGATGGGCCTCGACGTCCAGGTCCGGAAGGTCCGCGATGGACGCGACGACGGTCACCTGTGCCCGGGAGGCGCGGCCCTGCTGGGTCGGGCGGTGCTCGACCTAGTAGTGGACCGTTTCGACGTATCCGAGCCCTCAGGCGAATGGTGGGCGGGGGAGTGGACGACGGATGCCCGCTACGACGATCCGCCCGGGGCCTGTGCAGCCATGGTGACTTCCTCGGGTTGAACCGCGGGTTGAATCTCCGGCTGACCGGTGGGCTGGCGGTGGCCCCACCAGTCAAGGAACGCGTCGGCAGTCACAGCGGCGAGTATCACGATCGAGGTCTCCGCCGCCGTCCGGTACCGGGTGTTGCCAAAGGCGCTGGCCGCAGTGAACGTCACGATGGGAATCCACGCGGCCAGGACCAGCAGTGGACCCCGTCGACGTCGGACGATGACCATGCCAGCCACCGCGGCGGGAACCAGCAGGGCGAATTGTGCCAGGCCGAGGACCGAGACGGCGAACGATCGACGGTCCGCCAGCACATCACGCCGTAGCTGCCCGATGGGCTCATAGACACCCCACATGCGCCCCACCCGGGCCGGCACAACCACCGAGAGCAAGCGCCCCCGGTTGGCAGAGATGTACGAGGTGGCCCGTTCACGGACCACCTCGTCGCGCTCGACCTCACCCAGCAGGCGGCCGCCCTCGCCGTAGGGGGTGGGCAGGCCGCAGTCCAGATTCCAGTAACCGAGGTCGGATCCGAAATAGGTGGCGTCGCAGTTGGACTGGACCATCACGGTCCCCACCCCGTTGGAGAAGAGGACCGGCGTGTCGAAGGCCATCGTGTTCCGGGCGAACCACGGCAGGCACAACAGGATTGCCGTGAGGCCACAGATGCCGTACCGGATGATCCGCTCCCGCCATGGAAGGATGGCCCGCCATAGGACTACGGCCGTCACCAGAGGCAGGAAGAGCACCAACTCGGCCCGGGTCAGGGCAGCAAGACCGCCGACTAGGCCCAGGAGTGCTGCGGCTCGTCGGGTCGGCGAGCGCCAGAAGCGGATGCCTACCAGCATGGTGGCCGCGGCGGCCGCGATGGCCGGCGTCTCGGCCATGAGGAGTCCGTCGCTGACCCACACGAAGGCGTAGGTGGAGGTGATCGCAGCGGCGATCAACCCCAGGCGCTCGGAGCGAACCTCTCGTCCCAACAGACCCATGAGGATGATTGCCGGCGCTCCCAGAAGAGCCGAGACGACCTGCTGTTCGATAATCGACGTTGCTCCGAGAAAGGAAAAGACCCCCAAGAGGATGGCCCACACCGGAGGATGGCCGGCCGTTCGCTCCAGGTGGCCGATCGGGGTCTCCACCACAGAGGTCCCACCGTCGGTGAGCGGCACAGCGTCCATGCCGCCGAAGAGGTAGCGGAAGGGTTCCGGAAAGCCCAGGCCATCGGCCCACAGGTTGGCGGCAAGGTGGTAGCTGGACGCATCCCCACTAAGCGGATTGTTCGCGGCGATGAGGATCAGGTGGGACAGTCGGATGACCAGTCCGGCCATCACGATGAGGGCCAGACGTCCCCGAAAACCGGAAGGACACGAGAGATGGAGCGATTTTGCGTTCACCGGTCCCGCAATCGTCCGTCGGCCCACCGGGCGATTCGACCGGCGGAGGCCGGCTTCTTGGGATCGATCACCGGGAGGTCGGTGCCCTCCGAGGAGAGTTGGACAGCCACCACGCCGAGTGGTCCGGCGAGCGGGTCACCCAGCATGCGACGCACCTGGCGCTCCATATGGGACCGGCGGAGCCAGGCGACCCGGCTGGCCAGCATTCCGATGTGCTGGTGGGGATGGAAAGCCTCGTCTGGATCGAACTCCCACGGGTGGCAGTACGCCCAGAGGGCCTCATCGGGCCCGGCGCGCCGTAGGCCGTGGCGACGGACGAAGGACGGCAGGAGTCGGAGGTAGGTGCCGCCCAGATAGGGGAGGTCGATACCCGGCATACGGACCAACGGGCAGGGAAACTCGATGGGACCGTTCAGCCACCGGAAAGGTTGTCGGGGTAGGCCTGGCCAGCCGAAGAGGGGGCTCGGTCCGGGGAGCACGCTGGACGAGTAGGTGAAGCCGGCCTCGGCAATGAGCGGGACGGCCCATGCCGCAGCGGGGACCAGCGACATCATCGGCGCCCGGTAGCCGGACACCTCCTGGCCCGACAAGTCCTGGAGCAGAGCGCGGCCGCGTCGGCACTCCTCGGAGAACGTCTGGGGTGTCCGGGTGGGAATCGGAACGTGTGACCATGAGTGGAGGCCGATCTCGTGGCCCTCTGCGGCCGCCCGGAGCACCAGTTCGGGTCGTCGCTCGGCCAACTCGCCGACCACGTACACCGATGCCCGGACCTCGTGCTCGCCGAAGAGGTCGAGGACCCGGTTGGTCATGTCGACAACCCGTTCAGGCAGCGAGTGGTCGGGTCGGAGGTCCTCGACGTCGAGGGTGACGGTCACCTTCGGCAACGCGCGAGCCGACGTGGAAGCATCGTGGGCCGGGGTGCCAGTCATGCGCCGAGTGTTGCAGGGTCAGGGATTGGGGGAGGATCCGAAGTGAAATGCCTCCCAGCGGCGACACCGACTGAGGCCAAGAGGACCAGGGCTACCTCGGCGGGCACCCGGTAGCGGGTGGTGCCCATGGTGAACGCAGCTACGAGCGTACCCACTACAGGCAGGGCGACCAGAAGCAGGAGCGGACCGCGTCGGCGTCGGACCTCCCGGCCGCCCACCAGGGCCAGGGCGGCAATCAGGGCAAACTGCACGAGGCCCAGCACGGAGAGTCGGAAGGATCGACCCTCGACGAGAATGTCGGCCCGGAGTTGGTTGATTGGGGCGTAGACACCCCAGTAGCGGCCGACCCGCTTGGGGACTACGTGGGTGACGAACCGGGCCCGATGGTCGCCCAGGTAGTCGAGGCCCCGCTGCCGGTATTCAACGTCTCGTACCGACTCGTCGGCCGCCAGTCCGTCGGGGCCCAGTGGTTGGGGGAGTGCGCACTCGAATCGCCAGGAGCCCTGTTTGTCGCCGTAGTAGGTGGCATCACAGTTGGTCTGTGCCACCAGGATTCCGGTGCCGTTGCTGAGCCACACCGGTTCCTCGAACACGATCAGATTCCGAGCCACCCAGGGCGCCATGACCGTCGCGGCCACCAGTCCGACCGCCACGTAGCGCCGGAGGCGAGCGGCGTTGGACACGACGGGACCCGACTCATCGCGCCAGAGGAATATCGGCAGGGCCAGGACCGGGAGCGCCAGCACCAGTTCGGCCCGGGTGAGGGCGGCCAGTCCGCCGACCAGACCGAGCAGGAGGACGTTGCGGGCCACCGGAGACCGACCGGTTCGTACCGCGACCCCCAGGAGGACAGCGGTCACCGGAACGACTAGCGATTCCGACATGACGAGGCCGTCGTTGAGCCAGAAGCCGGCATGCACTGCGGCCAACCCGGCGGCGACCGTCCCCACGTGGCGAAGGCCCAAGGATTGACCGTACTGGTGTCCGGCCCATGCGACGGCGGCCACCCCGACGGTGCCGGTCAGGACGCCGACCAGTTGGTGGGCCGTGACCGAGGTGAACCCGAGGAACGAGAAAGCGCCGAGCACCAGCACCCAGAGCGGTGGGTGGCCGGCGGTGGGTTCGATGTGACCGACGGGGAGGGCGGTATTGGCGGTGGCCGCCAACGAGGTCGGATCGGCGACGAATAGTGCCTCCTGACCGCCACCGTGGAGGTAGCGGTACGGCTCGGTGAAGCCCAGGCCGTCGGCCAGCAGGTTGGCCGCCTCGTGGTAGTAGATCCCGTCGCCGCTGAGAGGATCGCCCCGTTCGACGAACAGGACGTAGGACAGGCGGACAATCAGTCCGAGACCGGTCAGTACGAGGATCCACCGGATTCTGTTACGGCAGTTCACCGGATCTCCTCGTGGTAGTCCTCCTCCACGTTTACCTGCCAGACGTCGTGCCCGTCTTCGTGATCGCCAGCCAGCACGTTCTCTACGGTGAGCATGGCGGTGAACATCGAATGGTCCTGATTGTTGTACCTGTGCATGCCGTTGCGACCCACCGGGTACACATTGGAGGCGTATTCAGCCAGCCAACCTCGGATCCTGTCGACGTTGTCCTGATAGTGGGCGTCGTACATCGGATACGCCTTGGGCATCCGAACCACGTAGCCGGCTTCCACTCGTGAAGGCTCCAGTAGGCCGAGGCTTGCCATCTCGGCCTTGCCCAACTCGACCAGGTCGGCATCGTCGGCCGTCCAGAGGTGGTCGCCCTCGGTCACGAAGTACTCAAGCCCCAGGCAAGTACGGCCGTCCTTGACGAGGTGCGGCGACCACTGCCCGAAGTTCTGGACACGACCAACCTCCACGTCCGGGGCGTGTACGTAGATCCAGTTGTCGGGAAAGCCGTCCTCCCGGGGGACCACGAGGGCCACGGTGAGGAAATCCCGGAATCCCAGCCCGTCGGCAGCCGCCTTCACGTCGTCGGGCACCGGCGGGTCCATGGCCCGGACGAGGTGGGGGAGCGGCATCGACGAGATCACGTCGGTGGCCTCCAGGACGACCGGGCCGTCGGGACCCTGTGCCTCGACCTCGAAGGCCCGTCCGTCGGCATGACCGATCCGACGAACCGGATGGGAGAGGTGCACGTCCGATCCCTGTTCCTTGACCAATTCGGCGCAGCGCTCCCACATCATCCCGGGTCCGTAGCGGGGGTACTCGAACTCCTCGATGAGGCTGGTCACGTCGGTCTGTTTGCGTCGCGGCATCAGCGAGTTCACGACGGCCCGCAGAAGCGACAGATTCTTGATCCGTTGGGCCGCCCAGTCGGCCTGGAGTTCGGTGCCCGGTAGTCCCCACACCTTCTCGGTGTAGGTCTTGAAGAAGGTCCGGTACAGCCGCCACCCGAATCGACTGGCCACCCATCCTTCGAAGTTGGTCTGATCCTTCGGGGGCCTTATCCGGACCCACAGATAGGACAGCAGACAGCGGACCGCCTCGATGAGTCCCAAGTTGCGGAGGGCATTCATGGCCCGGAGCGGGTAGTCGTAGAACTGGCCCTGATAAAAGATTCGACTCATGCGGGGCCTGAGCAGGAAGTCGTGTGGTTCGAGGATCTCATGCCACAGGTCGGAGACGACTCGGACCTTGGTGAAGAAGCGGTGGCCACCGATATCGAAGCGCCAGCCGTCACGCACGGCGGTCCGACTGATGCCGCCCACCACGTCGTCGGCCTCCAGCACGATGGCTCGGACCCCGGCCTTGCCGAACTGGTAAGCGGCGGTCAGCCCGGCGGGCCCGCCACCGATGATGACCGGTCGCAGGTCGTGGTGGATCGACGACGAGCCGTCGCTAGTCACGGGGTGGGGGTCCGGGGTGGCGGTCATCAGCGGCTAGTGGCCCGTGTCGAAGTCCGGAGCGGACATCCACCGGGGCCGGTGCGAGCGTACCGGGCGGCCCGGAGGCCCGACGGTACGCTCGGCCACGTGGGCACCGGGAATAGTGATCGCTCGGCGGTGACGCCCAGTCTGCTGATCGTGGCAATCGTCGCGGTAGCTATCGGAGTTGTCCTGCGATTTGTGGCCCTCTCGCCCATGTGGCTGGACGAGGCGATCTCGGCCTCACTAGCCGGTGTGGTGACGGAGGACACGACCGGCGGCTGGTCGGCTCTGGTCGAAGCGTTGCGCCACGATGGTCACCCTCCCCTCTACTACGTGCTCTTGGCCCTGTGGTCGGTCCCGTTCGGAGAATCCGACGGTGCGCTGCGGGCCTTCTCGGGGGTGCTCGGGGTTGTCTCACTTCCCTTGGCCTGGTTGGTGGCCCGCCGGCACCTTGATCGACGGGGGTGCGTGCTGGTGGTGTCGGTCCTAGCGTCCAGCCCGTTCGCCGTGCGGTACGCCACCGAGGCTCGGATGTACGCCCTCCTGCTCGCCTTGCTACTGGCACTCCATCTAGCCGTGGTCCGGGTCTGGGAGCGGCCGTCAGTGCTCCGTTCTGCGGTGCTGGCTGGCGTGGTGGCCGCCCTCCTGTTAACCCACTACTGGTCGTTGTTCGCCATTGTCGTGTTGGGCACAGCAGGACTGGTGGCCGGGACACGTAACGGCCGTCGTGCGATTCGTCAGGCCAGATACCTGGTCGGTGCCGTGGTCGCCGGATCTCTGGCCTTCCTTCCGTGGTTGCCTGTCTTTCTGGACCAACTGGCCCATACCGGGACCCCGTGGTCGCCGGCTCCCCGTCCAACCGTGGTGGCCGCCCTCACTCTGGAGGCCTACGGCGGCGGACGGGGGTCAGAGGCGCTGCTGGTTGTCGTCGTCCTTGCCGTTCTGGTGGCCGTCGGCCTGGGGTGTCGTGCCGGCTCGGATCGGCCGGTCCTCGGATGGACAGACCTGGTCTGGTTACAGGTCGCAGTAGCGCTGGGCGTGACCACGATGACGCTAGGGGCCTCGGTGAGCCTGATTACCGATACCGCTTTCCAGGGCCGCTACGGGGTGTTCGCTCTGGTGCCGATGGTGCTGGCGTGTGCAGTGGGCTTGCATCGGATGACGCCCCGGACCTCCGTAGCGGCCCTCGTCGTCCTTGTCCTGCTTTCCGGCACATCGGTGGCCCGTGAGCTGTCGCGCGGTCGGACCCAGATCGGGGAGATCGCCGACGTGGTGCGGGCCGAGGGTTCGGATGGCGACGTGGTCGTCTTCTGTCCGGACCAACTGGCCCCGGCCGGTCATCGTCTGCTCGCTGACCGGTTCACGACGTTGTCCCATCCGGCGTTGGATGACGGTCGGCGAGTCGACTGGGTGGACTACGCCGAACGCAACGGTGCTGTGGACGTAGAGGCGGTAGCTGACGCCGTAGCGGCACGGGCCGCCGGTGTCGACAACGTCTGGCTGGCCTGGATGGACGGCTACGAGACCTTCGACGGGCAGTGTCCGCGACTCCGTGTCGCCCTGGCTGACCGACTGGGCCTGCCGAGTAAGGCGGTCTACGCCGACGCCGACGAGTTTGACGACTCGGCCAACCTCTCGAGGTTCCCGGGGGGATCGTGACCCGTCGGGTGGTCCCCGAGGCGATCCTGGTCGTCCTGCCAGCCTGGGTGGCTGCCCGGGTACTGGTCGGCGTCGGGTGGCTGGTGGCCCGACTGCTAGCCGAGGGAGAGGAACCCCACGCACTCGGTCGTGGCCTACTGGCCTGGGATGGCGACTGGTACCAGTCGCTGATGCTCCACGGCTACGACGGGATGCCGTTGGAGGGGGTTCGGTTCTTTCCGGGGTACGTCTTCCTCAGTCGCTTGGTCGATGTCGTGACTCCCGGCGGTCCGGCGATCGCCCTTCTCGTGGTGGCCAACGCGGGGACGCTGGTGGCCATGGTCCTGCTCCATCGACTGGTGGTGATCGAGTCGTCCGACGTTGGTCTGGCGCGCCGCGCTGTGTGGGCCCTCGCCCTGTTCCCGCCGGCCTTCGTCCTGACGTGGGCCTATGCCGAGGGTCCGTTTCTGGCACTGGTCGTCGGCTGCCTACTCCTGCTCCGCAGGGAGCGTTGGTGGGAGGCGGCGATACTCGCCGCGGCGGCTGCTCTGATCCGGCCTACGGGGGCGTTGCTGATCGTGCCGGCGCTCTGCGCAGTGGTACGCCCATCGGTGCCGTCCCGCTCGTCAGGCCGCTCGATAGTGAGTCGTCTGGCCGTCGTGGTGGCCGGCCCGGCCGCTGCCGGGGGCTATGTGCTGTGGGCGTCGGTGCACTTTGATGAGGCGTTTATTCCGCTGACCGTCCAGCGCCACCTACGGGGTGATCCGGTGGATCCCGTTCGCCGACTTTGGCAGGGACTCGGTGAACTGTTCGGGCCCGATGCTCTTGGTGATGGCTTCCACATTGTTGCGGTGGCCGTACTGCTGGTCGCCCTGGTAGTGCTGTTGCGCGCGTGGCCATTGCGGTACGGGGCCTTCGCTGCGGCGTGTCTGGTGGTCGCGTTGGCCGCCGACAACCTGAATAGTCTCGAGCGATACAGCCTCAACGGGGTGCCCATCGTCCTTGGAGTGGCCACTATGGCCGGACACCGTCGACTCGGTGTGCTCGTGCCGGTGGCGTCGGGATTGGCGTTGGTGGCCATGTCGGCTGCCGCCTGGTCCGGCAGCTACGTACCCTGACCACGGCCCGGAAAACGCGGAAACGGCCCCGAGTAGCCTCCCGGCGAACCGGTCAACTTCTCGGAGCCGCTCCGACGTCCCTACTGCCACCTGCCGGGTCGTTCCGTCGAACGATCCGGTCCGGAGTGTCACCCCTAGGGGCATCACCCTGATGCGATACCGGAGAATCCGTCGACCTCCGGTCCCGTATCCAGCTCGACCACCGATCCCCGACGGGATCCTGGTCCACCGTGTCGTTCCCCGCCCGACGGCGTGGAGCGACCCGGTCGACCCGGCACCCCGGTTCCGGGACCATCATCAGGTGTCATCCAGTGCCCGTCGGCGCCGGAGTGACCTGCGATGGTCCGGTACCGGCGGGTGCCTCGTCCGGCCGGTCCGACTCGTCACCCGAAGGCTCCTCGTCGTCCCGCCCGACCTCGACACCCCTGTGCCGGTGGCCGAACCGCTGGTTCCGTTCCCGAAGGAGCGGGCCAGCGTGGTTGCGGTCCTCCCCGAACACGATTCGGGGGCTTCCCCAGGGTCCCGCTCCTCCGTCCGGCACCGGAGCCTAAGCCCCTGTGTCTTCTGGTGGATCGGTTCCATCCGGTTCCGGATCCCCGCGCCGTGTTCGGCGTGGACGCATCATGGACCAGGAAAACCGGGCGATCAACCAAAAGCGGGCTTATCCCCCGGAACGTCGACGATTTCCACAGCACATGGGTGGGTGGTCCACAGTTCTGTCCACAGCGACGACCGAAATACCCGTATCAGGAGCCGAGGGCGGTACCGGCCAGGAGCGCTCCGAGGGCGGCCAGGAAGCCGATGCCTCCGGTGGCACCGCGTATTGCGGCCGATCGGGTGGTGGAGTGCACCGCGGCTGCCGCACCCGACGCACCCACCAGGAGCAGCTTGACGAGCATGGTGGCCAGGTAGCCGTCCGAGCGGCCCGACAGGCCTACCTCGGCGAGGTTCCAGATGCCGGTGACCACGGCCAGGGCGAAGCACGGCCACGCCACCTTCGCGAAGCGGTCGGCGGCCATCCGCGGCGCTTCGGCGCCGAGGCCTCGGAGGACGCCGAGGAGTCCCAGCATCAGAATCTGACCGCCTATCCAGCCCGAGACGCCCAGCAGATGGAGGAAGATCCGGACGGCGTCGAGGTCCAACGCGGCGAACGACGGGAAGGCGTGGAAGAGATCGGTGGTCATGGTCCGAGTCTGCCGTCGAGGAGCCGGGGGTCGAGCCTCATGACGACCAGGCGTCGCGTTCGATGAGAACGGCGCGCAGTGTCGAGGGGCGGTCGGTCATGATGCCGTCTACGCCGAGGTCCAGTAGACGGTGCATCTCTTCGGGGTCGTCGATGGTCCAGACATGGACGTGCAGGCCTCGTTGGTGGGCGTGGTGGACGAACCGACGGTCGACCAGCGGAATGCCTGACTGACGCACTGGAACCTGAAGGCAGTCCGGGCCCTGTGGAGGCCCGTCGGGACCAACGGGGAGCCCGAAGCTGGATAGCCGGAAGCGGACGATGGCCACCGGACCGGCCGACGTGCAGAGGCCCGGTCCCAGGAGGCGTCGACAGTGGACGAGTCGCTTGTCCGAGAAGGACCCGAGGCAGACCCGGTCCAGTGCGGCGTGGCGCTCGATGACCGCAGCGAGGGGCTCGACGACCCGGTCGTCCTTGGGATCGATGTTGATACGGACGTCGGGGAAGGCTTCCAACAACTGGTCCAGGGTGGGGATGGGTTCCACGCCGGCGATCCGGGCATCGGCGATCTCGGCGGCCGTGCAGTCCTCTATGCGACCTGACCGGTCGGTGACCCGGTCCAACGAATCGTCGTGGAAGGCCAGCACCACCCCGTCGGCCGTCAGGTGGACGTCTGTCTCCAGGTATCGGTAGCCCAGGCGGACTGAGTGGGCGAAGGCGGCCAGGCTGTTCTCGGGATGTTCTTCGGTGCCTCCCCGGTGGGCAAAAGCCAGCGGAGCGGGATGGTCGAGGTAGGGGTGAGGGCCGGTGGATCGCACCGGGCCACGCTAGGTGTCCGGGCAGGGTCGGACCGGCAGTCAGACTGGGGCCATGATCGACCGAGACCTGAAACGTTGCCTAGGTCAGATGATGAAGGGCGTCCAGGTGGTGGCCGCCACCCACAACGACGTCACCCGGGCCTACACCTCCCACTGGGTGTGCCAGGTCTCGTTCGACGAACCCGTCCTCATGGCGTCGATCTCACCCAAGCACGACACCTATCCGTTGATCGCCAGTTCCGGCCGGTTCGCGGTTTCCATCCTGGCCGGCGACCAGGTCGAACCCGGGCAGTACTTCAGCTACCCGGGGCACCGCTTTCGGTACGTGGCTGACGAGTGGATCGCTGACGCCGACGGCTGGCCGGTAGTCCCCGACGCCCTGGCGTGGCTGGGTTGCGAGGTCGAGGACAGAATCGTCGGCCGATACGACCACGACCTGTTCTTTGCCCGGGTGGTGGCCTTCGGTGAGGGCCGCCTAGGTGAGGCGCCGCTGCTCTACTCCAGTCGCCATGGATGGAGGGTGGGTGGTGAGGCGGCCCGGGAGAAGGGCGAGTCGGTCCGCGACCGTCTCACGGCACGGGTGGAGGCCAGGTTCGGATTCGGTGGTCCCGACGCCACCAACGTCCCCTGAGAACGGGTCGGTAGCCTGCTGGAATGGCCCGCAGGACAAAGATCATCGCCACCATCGGACCCGCCTCCGATGACGAGACCACCCTCCGTGACCTGATCCGGGCCGGAATGGACGTGGCCCGCCTCGGCCTGGCCCACAACACGATTGACGAGGCGGCTGAACGCATGGCCCGGATCCGTCGGATCGCGGCCACCGAGGGTCGCTATGTCGGGATCCTGGTTGACCTTCCGGGCCCCAAGGTCCGTGCGGCATCGTTCGGCGAGACTTCGGTGGACATTGTCGAGGACTCCCGGGTGAACCTGAGGGTGGGCGGCCGGGCCAGCACAGCATCGGACATCGAAATTGACTATGCGGGGCTCCTGACCGACGTGGAAGCGGGCGACCGCCTGAGCATGGGTGATGGCCGGGTAGTGCTGGAGGTCCTGGAGATGGGCGGCGACCGCGTGTCGACTCGGGTCGCCCACGGAGGTGTCCTGACCGGCAGTCCCGGACTGCACATTCCTTCGGATCGGCTCTCGATGCGCGCACCCACCGACGAAGATCTGGTGGCCGTGGAGCGTTTCGTGGAACTGGGGGCCGACATGCTGGCCATCTCGTTCGTCCGATCAGCCGAGGACCTGGCCCGTGTTCCTGTGGACCCCCATCCGGTCGGCCCGATCGTGGTCGCCAAGATTGAGACCCGGGCTGCCATTGAAGACCTGCCGGCCATTATCGAGGCGTCTGGTGCGGTGATGGTGGCCCGCGGGGACCTCGGGAGCGAATGCAGCATCGAGGAGCTCCCCATCCTCCAGAAGGAGATCATCAGGCAGTGCATCGCCCTGGGCCGACCGGCCATCACTGCGACGCAGATGCTTGAGACCATGGTCGCCAATCCTGAGCCGACCCGGGCCGAGGCCTCAGATGTGGCCAATGCCGTCTGGGACGGATCGAGCGCGGTGATGCTTTCGGGTGAGACGGCGATTGGCGTGGATCCGGTGAACGTGGTGGCCACCATGTCGCGGATCGCTGAGCGGGCCGACGATGCCTTCGACCACCGGGGATGGATGGCGGAACTGTCGGATCTGCGAATGACTGACACCGATGATCCGGACACGTCGATCACCGACGCTATGACCCAGGCCACGGCCCGTGCCGTCGCGGAGTTGGGGATCGGCACCATCCTGTGCATTTCCGGAAGCGGGTTTACCGTGCGCTCTATGGCGCGCTTTCGTCCAGCTGCACGGATTATCGGCCTGAGCTCCAACGAACGGACGGTCGGCCAGCTGACGTTGAGCTGGGGGACCGAGCCGATCCACCTGCCCGAGGAAGGCGATCTTGATGACCGGGTCAATGCGGCTCTCAAGGTGGCCTGCAAACGAGGTGCGGTGACGCCCGGCGAGCTGGTCGGTGTGCTGGCCGGAACAGACGTGCGTTCGCGGTCCACCAACGCCCTCCGAATCGAACGGGTACCCGAGGCCTGATCAGGTCGGGGTCCCGGCAGTTCAGATCCCTCAGCAGTTCGGATTCAGGTCGGTCGGGATTTGGACGACCTGGCCGAAGAGGGCGCACGAGCACTGGACTGCACAGTCGGCGAGTTCGACCCGCTGACTCCAGATACCCGCAGCCAGTGCGGCCAGAACCACGACGACGACTACCCGCACGATCATCCTGCGGATGATCCGAGCGGCCACGAAAGCCAGGATGAGGCTCGCCGCGATGGCCACTAGGGCCACCGAACGGAGGAATGCCGGATCAACCCAGTCCGGCAACTCAACGACCTGGGGGAATTGGTCGCCAAGGTCGTCGAGACGGTCGGTGAGTCGGTGGAGCAGGGTCGGCTCCGCGCCATCGCTGACCGTCGCAGTAGTGGTCGTGGTGGCGGATTCGGACATCGGGCGAGGGTAGCCAGCCTCGATCCAGTAGTCGGGGCATCCCCGATGGTCGGCACTACGGTCGGTGTGATGACCGATCCCACGTCCGACGTCCGTCCCATTTCCCTGTCCGGCTCTGCACCCCCGGAGACGGTCCTCGGATTCGAGGATCCGGCGGCGGATGCCGCTCTGGCCGAGGCGTTAGCTCAACCGACGCCCGGGCAACGGCGAGACGCCGTCTCCGCTGTGGTGGCCGACTGGCCAAGTCATCTGGAGTGTTGGGCCCATCTTGGTGATCTGGGCCGGGATTCTATGGAGGCCTATGCGGCCTACCGAGTCGGCTACCACCGGGGCCTCGACCGCCTTCGACAGAGCGGATGGCGCGGGAGCGGGTTCGTCCGCTGGCAGCACCCAACCAACCGAGGGTTCCTGCGGGCCCTGGCTGGGCTGGCTCGGGTGGCCGACGAGATCGGCGAGGTGGACGAGGCGGAACGTTGCGCCCTGTTCCTCCGTCAGTTGGATCCAGGTTGGACGGAGGCGATGGCCGGGGAGACCTTCTGACGGTGAACCCCCCGTTCAGCGGCCTGCCCGGCAGCGGGCCCGGGAGCTCATTCATCGGAGCGGTTCTGACCGGCGGAGCGAGCCGCCGGATGGGCCGGGACAAGGCGCTCCTCGAGGTCGACGGTCGTGCGATGGCCGTCACGGTGGCCAGGACGCTGCTGGCCGCCGGGGCATCGGAAGTGGTGGCCGTGGGCGGTGATGCCGAGGGTCTTTCGGCCGCGGGCCTCATCGTGGTGTCTGACCGATATCCCGGCGAGGGGCCTCTCGGCGGCATTGTCACGGCACTCGAACATTTCGCCCCATGGGACCTGCCGGTGATGGTCCTTGCCTGCGACCTGCCGAGGGCCTCGGCGGTGAACGTGGCGGCCACGGTGTCGGCGGTGCCGGCGTCTCCGAATGGTGCACCGGTGGTGGCGGTGCCCCTCGAAGGAGACAGGCGCCAGTGGATGCATGCCTGTTGGACGCCGGAGTCGGGCTCCCTGTTGGCGGCGGCATTCACTGCGGGAGAGCGGGCGACATGGCGGGCCGCAGAGGCCTCGATCGCTTCGGGTCTCCGGATCGTGGAGGTCAGCGGACTGTTGTCGGCCGGGTTTCGTGACGTTGACCAGCCCGGCGATCTAGGGGCTGGCGACCGGTAGGGTCCAACGGCGTTCCCGACGTCTCGGGACGTACCGGACGTATGCCGGTGCCGCGATCCGCCGAACTGGCGGTACGAGGGAGAGCTTCTGATGTCTGAGCAGCCAGTGGTCCCGGAAGTGGACGTGGATGAGTTGCACGAACGTCTCGCCGACGGTGCCGCACTCCTCGACGTGCGGGAGCCTTATGAGGTTGACGAGGTCAGGGTGCCGGGCGGCGTCCGAATTCCGTTGGAGTCGGTGCCCGAGCGGATGGCCGAAATTCCCTCGACCGGCACGCTCTACGTGATCTGCGCTCTGGGTGGTCGGAGCCGTGCTGCGTCCGAGTTCCTCCGTTCCAATGGGATCGATGCCGTGAACGTGGCCGGCGGCACCAATGCCTGGGTCGCTGCCGATTTACCGGTCGAGTCGGGCCCTGTTGACGGAGCAGGATCCTGAGCGGGCGACCGCCGGTCGACTTTCGACTGGTCACCGACCAGTTGGAGTTCGAGGAGATCCTGAACGTCCTGATGGGCGAGTCACGGATCGCCGTGGACACTGAGTTCCACAGGGAGAAGACCTACTTTCCAAAGGTCGCCATGGTCCAGGTGGCGTGGTCCGATGGTCTGGCCCTGATTGATCCGTTGGCTGTCGACCTCCGTCCCATGGCCCGTCTGCTGGAGTCTGATGTTCTAGTGGTCATGCATGCCGCCGGCCAAGATCTCGAGGTCTTCGACCACGCCTGTGGGACCGTGCCCGTCAATCTCTTTGACACGCAGCTGGCGGCCGGGTTCATCGGTCTGTCCTCGCCGTCGTTGGCCTCCCTGCACGAACGGGAACTCGGTCTCCGCCTTCCCAAGGGGGACCGCCTCACCGATTGGTTGGCTCGGCCGTTGACCAAATCGCAGCTGGACTACGCGGCGTCCGACGTGGCGAACCTGTTGGAGATCCATGACCTGCTGCTTGCCCGCCTGACCGGAGACGGACGCTTGGCATGGGCCGAGCAGGAATGCGTGGAGATGCTGGCCCGGGAACGTGGACGGCGTGTGCCCGAGGATGCCTGGCGCCGTATCAAGGAAGCCCGCCAGCTTCGTGGTCGGGCCAGGGACGTCGTCCGCTCGGTTGCTGCATGGCGTGAGCGGCGGGCTGCCGACGTGGATCAGCCGGTCCGCCATGTGGTGCCCGACCTCGGTGTGGTGGCCGTTGCCCAGCGAGCACCGCGGTCCATCGAGGAACTCCGAAAGATCCGCGGACTGGATGGGCGTCACCACAAGGGGGTAGTGGCCGAGGGCTTGTTGGCCGCCGTGGCCGCCGCTGATGATCTACCGCCGTTGGCCGCCGAGCCGCCTCGTCCGGACAGCGGCAACGACGTGCGCGCCGCGGTGACTCTGGTGTCGGCATGGGTGGCCCAGTTGTCGCGTGACACCGATCTCGATCCGACGCTCGTCGGCACGAGAAGTGACATCGAAGATCTCGTCCGGGGTGTTGAGGGTGCACGGATGACCACCGGGTGGCGCCATCAGGTCATCGGTGGCCCGGTGGATGACCTCCTAAGTGGTCGAGCGGCGCTGGCCTTCGACGGCCGTGGCGGGCTACTCCTCGAGCCGCGGGGCAACTGATCGCCTGAGGAGCCTGCTCCGTGAACTGCGACTCTCCTCGTTAGGATGACCAACCGCACCGGTCTGCTGTGGAAGTCTTCCATCACAGCGCCGATAGGGCGGGATCACAGACGAGCACACGGATGAAACATGCCGTGACCAATCGGGAGGGTGCCCGGTGAAGAAGGGTCGACACCGCCGCTACGAAGAAGCGCGTGCGTTGAAGCAGAATCAGGATCTTGATCTGGATTCGATCTTCGACAGCCTCGACGTGGGTGAGCAGAACGACAACCAGACCAACGATGAAGACTCCCCGGCGTTCGACGCCTGGGCGGACGACTACGAGGACGGCGCCACTGGGGAAGCAGTCGAGGAGACGGCCGAGACTTCCTGAGTCCCGTCACCGGCGAGCTACAGGTCAGCCACCTGTTTCGTCCAGGATCTCGTCCAGTTTGAGGATGTCGTCAGCCGACAACATGCCGATGAACGCACCTTCGCTGTCGGTTACCGCGAGGACGTCCACGTCGGCCTGCTCCATGGCCACAATCGCATCTCGTAGTGACCAGTTCGGTCGGGCGGCTGGCAGTTCCGTGTTGAGGAGGTCGCCGACTGCGGTCTCATCCCACATCGAGCGCTCGAGCGCGGACACCTCCGTGAGGCTGATCATTCCCCGGTAGTCGACGCCGTCTACCACGGCCACGGATCGCTCACGCCGACCCAGTACGTGGAGATACATGAATTCAGCCACCGTCGCGTCGGATGGCACCGTGAGCACGTCGGTATCCAGTGCCGACGTCACGGGCAGGGTGAACCGGCGTTCGAGGTGGCCCAGTCGAATCGAGTGTTGGTGCTCAGCGACCGAGGACTTCCCGGCCACCAACTGACTGACCGCAGCAGCGACAAGGGCCGGCACCACGAAGGAACCACCCGTCGATTCAGCGACGAACATCACCGCCGAGATGGGAGCCCGGTAGCCGGCGCCCAGGAAGGCTGCCAGCCCGAGCGTCGGGTAGAGCCCGGGCCGGTCGGAGTTCAACATGATGCCGGTGAACTGTCCGATGATTACGCCCTGCACGGCCAGGGGAATGAACAGCCCACCCACCCCACCTGCGGCCAGGGTCACGATGGTGGCGGCGATCCGCATGCCGAACAACAGGCCAATGAGGCCCAGGCCGTGTTCCGGTCTGACCACCCACTCCATGGCTTCGAAGCCCGGTCCGATGGTCAGAGGAGAGCCGAATGCCACGTCGGCGGCGAACGCCAAACCGGCCAGCGAGGCTCCGCCGATGAGGACCCGGGAGACGAATGAGTCGGTCTTGGACTGTGTCTTGGCCCACCGGACCAGCCATGCCATGGAACGGCCGCCGAGGCCGGCGAAGATCCCCAGCAGGAGAGCGCCGAACACGTCGCCCACCTCCACGGCAGTGAACAGCGAGGCCAGGTCGGCGGCGTCGAACCAGACCACGTCGGTGTCAGATCGAAGGGCCAGTTGCTTGACGTTTAGACCGATGCGGTTCTCGGGGTCGTTCAGGAACGGGATGACGGCGTCGTGACCGATGAGGTTGATGTAGGTGACGTAGCTGGTGGCCGAGGCGAGCAGTGATGGCAGTAAGGCCCGTCGGTTCACATCGTCTCGGTACGGTGCCTCCAGTGCGAAGAGAACCCCGGTTGCCGGTGCCTTGAAGACGGCCGCCACCCCGGCCGCCGCTCCGGCAGTCAGCAGGATCTTGACGTCCTCTCGACGAAGCCAACGACGGAACCGGTCACGCAGGCCGAGGCCGAGGGTCGAGCCGGCGTAGATCGACGGGCCCTCCAGACCGAGCGCGCCGCCTAATCCGATGGTCGAGATGCCTGCCAGGAGTTTGATGGGCAGGTCCCGTAGAGGAAGTCTCGGGTTCCGATCATGGAACGCGCGATTGAACTCGTCGGAGGTGCTGGGGAGCATTCGTCGACCCGGGTACCGCAGAATCAAGGAGGCCAGGAGGAGCCCTATGCCGGGGGCGATGGCGATCTGCCACAGGGGCCGGTGCAGGACCCGGTCGAGGATCACGGTGGCCGAGAGATACTCGAAGGCGGCGACCAGGGTGGCCACGAGCAGCCCGGTGATGATCGCCAAGGCCAGCACCGGGGTGTCGCCACGGGTGGCAATGGTGCGGAGCCGTTTCACGTCGTTCTTCCTACACCCTCGGGCTCGCTGATCCTCGGACGGGTGGGGCGTCTGATCACGACACGGGCCGACGTTGGAGGAGTGTCCGGGCCAATGTCACGATAGGGACCCAGAGCGGACCCCGGCTGTGGTGGCCCTGTCGGGCAGACTGCCATGGTGATAAGCCCTCTGACCCGTTCCCTTCTGGGGCGGCTGGCCGGCCGTCGGGTCGATCCGATCACCGATCCGTTGGAGCGCGACCTGGTTGAGGTCCTGGGTCGCGGTCGGGTAGAAGCCGGAATCGGGGCCCAGAGCCTGTACAGCCATGACGGCTCGGTGACAAGGGGTGGTCGGGCCGGGATCGTCTGCTTCCCCGAAAGTACCGCCGAGGTGGCGGCCTGCGTGTCCGTGTCGGTCAGCCATGGGCGTCCGTTCGTGCCCCGAGGGGCGGGAACCGGGTTGTCCGGTGGAGCCGTGCCCTGCGACGAGCCTGTAATGGTGGTGACCACCCGGATGGACGTCATCCACGAGGTTGACGTGGAACGCCGCCTGGCATGGGTGGGACCCGGCGTGGTGAATCTGGACCTCTCACGGCATCTGGAGGGCACCGGCCTCCATTTCGCCCCGGATCCGTCCAGCCAACAGGCCTGCACGATCGGCGGCAACGTAGCCAACAACTCCGGGGGCCCCCACTGCCTGCTCTACGGGGTGACCAGCGCGCACGTTCTGGCCGTGGAGGTGGTACTCCCGGACGGAGAGGTGGTGATCCTCGGTGCTGAGGAAGGTCGGGCAGCGGGTTACGACCTCCGGGGAGCTTTCGTGGGCGGGGAGGGAACCCTGGGGATCGCAACGCGGATCTGCGTCCGACTCACCGAGGATCCGCCCGAGGTGGCCACGTTGTTGTTGGATTTCGACCGCGTGGCCGGTGCTGCCGACACGGTCAGTGCGGTAATTGCCGCGGGCATTGTGCCCGCCGCACTCGAGATCATGGACCAGCGGGTCATCGAGGCCGTGGAACCCTTCGTGCATGCGGGCTATCCACTGGACGCCGCGGCGGTCCTCATCGTTGAGTTGGACGGCCTTCCGGCCGGAGTGGCGACGGCCATCGACCGGATCGAGGCCATCGGGACGGCCCATGGGGCCCGCACAGTCCGGGTGGCCGCCGACGAGGACGAGCGGACGAGGATTTGGAAAGGCCGGAAAAGCGCCTTCGGAGCCATCGCGGTGATCAAGCCCGACTATTACCTGAACGACACCGTCATCCCTCGTACCAGACTGACCGAAGTTCTGTCCCGGGTCTACGAGGTGATCGAAGAACGCGACTTGATCGTCATGAACGTCTTCCACGCCGGTGATGGGAACCTGCACCCTCTGATCGTCTTCGACGCTCGAGAACCGGGTGTCATGGAACGGGTTCTGGAGGCAGGTGAGGAGATCGTGCGGATCTCGGTCGAGGCGGGCGGCGTACTGTCCGGGGAGCACGGCATCGGGCTTGAGAAGAAGCGTTTTATGTCGATGCAGTTCAGCCCGGCCGACCTGGAGGCCCAGGATCGCCTGCGGCGGGCGTTCGATGTCGAGGGTCTAGCCAATCCTGCCAAGGTGCTGCCCAGCGGCGCCAGTTGCGGTCACGTGACCAGTCTCGGACGGGCCCCGGACGGGACCTGGGTGTGATCGACATGGCAGCGTTCCGTGACGCGGTTGGCGATGCCGGAACGGTCTGCGTTCGTGGGGGAGGGACCCGCTGGCTGGTGGGAGCCGTCCCCAGTCATACAGGAGACGTTCGACAGATATCGGCCCCGGTGGGCATCGAATCCATCGAGCCGCCGGAGATGACCGTGGTGGTCGGCTCGGGGACGACAGTGGCCGACCTGGCATCGGCACTGTCTGAACATGGTCAGGAGGTGGCCCTAGATGGGCCGGTAGGGGCCACGGTGGGTGGCGCGCTGATGGTCGGACGAAATCCGTTGCGTCGTGGTCGGCTTGGCGAGATTGCTGACGTCCTGTTGCAGGCTGACTGTGTGGGTGCCGACGGCCAGACTTTCACCGCCGGCGGTCCGACGGTAAAGAACGTGACCGGATTCGACCTGTGCCGTCTCCTCGTGGGTTCGCTAGGGACGCTGGCTCTCGTGGGACGGGTCATCCTCAGAACCCGACCTCTACCCGAGGCGGGGGCCTGGATGGTCGGAGAGGCACCGACCGGGCTCGTGATGGATGCGTTGTACCGACCGGCCACCGTCCTATGGGACGGCGTGCGAAGCACCGTAAGGATCGAAGGGAGCTGTGCCGATGTGGCCGACGAGATCCGTTGTCTCGAGGCCCTCGGGTTTACCGCCGCCGATGAGCCCGTCCTTCCAGCCGGGTGGGATCGCTGGTCGGGCACCCTCCCCGAAGGTGGGGTACGGGCCCTGGGTAGCGGAGTGGTCCATCATCCGGGACCCGTGAGTGCCCCCGAGGTATCGGTCGGTGTCCGATCCCTGGCCGACCGTCTGCGTGACGCATTTGACCCATTCCGACGCCTGAATCCGGGTCGGGATCCTTACCGGATGACAGCATGAGTGCCCCGATACCACGGGTGCCGACGTCGATCGGATCGGCCACGCCGTTAGGCCTTGATGACGAGTCGCTGGCCGCCTGTGTGCAGTGCGGGCTGTGCCTCCCTCACTGCCCGACCTACCGGGTGACCGGCGACGAACGACGATCCCCGCGGGGACGGATTTCTCTGATGCGTGCCGTCGAATGGGAAGGGATGACGCCAGATAGCGAGTGGCTCGACGCGATGGACACCTGCGTCCAGTGCCTGGGATGTGTCACCGCCTGCCCATCGGGCGTTCCTTACGGTGACCTGATCGCCACCACCCGGGTAGCCGTTGCTCAGGTGAGGCGGCCACCTCTAAAACTTCGGGCTGGCCTGTGGTGGCTCGGTCGACCGGGTTTGCTCCGCTGGGGCACGACCGCACTGGCCATCCTGCAGCGTCTAGGCATTCTGAGACTGGCACCACGGACCATGACCGCGGCCCTGCCGGCGCGGCTGCCGTTGCGGAGGCCGCGGCTGTCGGCAGCCGGCTTCCCCCATCGTTCAGAGGTAGCCCCGCCGGCGGGCGATCCGGCTGAGGTGGTCCTGTTCACCGGGTGTGTGATGGACGCATGGCAACCGGAGGTCCATGGGGCCGCCGAGGAAGTCCTGACGGCCATCGGGGTGACCGTCGAACGGTCTGGCGATCGTGCCGGTTGTTGTGGTGCTCTGCATGGCCATGCCGGTCTCGAATCGGAGGCACGGCGACACGCCGAACGGGTGGTCTCCGCACTGACTGGTGATCGGCCTGTCCTGCTCGATTCCGCCGGCTGTGGTGCGGCGCTCAAGGGATACGGAACGCTGCTACGTACTCCGGAGGCCAGGGCCTTCGCCGACCGGGTGTACGACATCCAGGAATGGCTGGCTGCCGACGGACGTCTGGTCGCCCTGTCATCGGCCGGCCCGGAGACCGGGCCTCGGGAGTCGGTGATCGTCCAGGATCCCTGTCACCTACGGCACGCCCAGGCCTGCCACGGTGCCGTCCGGGAAGTCCTGGCCCCCCATGTGGACCTGGTGGAACTCGATGACGAAGGCCTCTGCTGTGGCGCCGGTGGTGCCTTCTCCCTGGTCCAGCCGGGACTGGCCGGCGATGCCCGGGACCGGAAGGTGGCGGCTGTGGCTCGGGCGACGAACCGTAGCGGGGCCACCACTGTCGTCAGCGCCAACCCGGGTTGCGCGCTCCACCTTGCGGCCGTCGGCCTCCACGTGCGGCACCCGATGGAGGTACTAGCCGACGCCTGCCGTAGCTCGGAAACAGACTCGGGTTCCGTGAAAGATCAGAATGAGGTGTCCGAACATGGCCGGTGAGTTCGAGGAGATTCGAAGCCGCCTGGAGGCCATTGCCGAGGAACTGGCCGACCTGGCTCTTGTCCGACTTCGTGAGTCGATCGATGCCGGCGGCCAAGAGTTGCCGGTCGATGAAAAGCGACTCACCAGGGCCAGACGGGCCGTAGAGAAGGCCGCCCACCTTCTGGACGAACCGGATCGTTCGGACTGGTGATGGCTACCCCTGCCAGGCAGCTGGATTTGGCCGGCAGGGACAGCCGGCCTGTGCGGGTTGAGTGGTCTCAGTTGACGACCAGGGGGATGAGGACGCGACCGTCGTCGGGTCGTGCCACGTGGAGGCGGTGACCGGCTTCGACGTCGCCATAGAGAGTGGTGCGCTGACGTAGCGATCGGCCGAGCGGCTCCACAAGCTCGCGGAGGTCGGCTTCGGTTACCCCCTGCCCATGTTCGGCACCGGCTGCCCGAGAGATGTTCTCGTCCATGAGCGTTCCTCCCAGGTCGTTCACCCCTGACTGCAGTAGTTGTCGGACTCCGTCAAAGCCGATCTTCACCCACGAGGACTGGATGTTGTTGATCGAGCCGTCGTAGGCGATTCGGGCCACGGAGTGCATCAGGAGGTTCTCGCGGAAGGTCGGACCCCGACGGGACTTCTTCTGGAGGTAGATGGGTGACGCCATGTGCACGAACGGCAGCCCGACGAACTCGGTGAAGCCGCCGGTTTCGTCCTGAAGGTCACGACAACGAAGCAGGTGGCGGACCCAGTGCTCGGGACGTTCGATTGACCCGTACATGATGGTCACGTTGGATCGGATGCCGACGGAATGGGCGACGCGGTGAGCCTCCAACCACTCGTCGGTGGTGATCTTGTCGGGACACAACTCGGCACGGACCTCGTCGTCGAGGATCTCGGCCGCCGTTCCTGGCAGGGACCGAAGTCCGGCTTCGTAACCCCGGCGGAGGTACTCGACCAGCGGCTCGCCGAGACGGCGCGCACCTTCGGTGACCTCCAGAGCGGTAAAGCCGTGGACATGTATGTCAGGCACCGCGGCCCGGACGGCCCGGGTCACGTCCAGGTAGTACTCACCGTCGAAGTCCGGATGGATGCCACCCTGCAGACAGACCTCGGTGGCGCCCATCCGGGCGGCCTCGGCGGCCCGGCCGGCTATCTCGTCCATCTCCAGCAGATAGGGCGTACCCCGGAGGTTCAACGACAACGGGCCCTTGGAGAACCCGCAGAAACGGCACTTGTAGGTACACACGTTCGTGTAATTGATATTTCGGTTGGCCACCCACGTGACCTCGTCGCCGACCCGTCGACGCCGCAGTTCGTCGGCGACCTCGGCCACTGCGACGACCTCGGGGCCCCTGGCACCGAAGAGCGTTAGCAGTTCGTCGTGACCGGTACGTTGACCGGCCAGCACGCCGTCGAGGACCTCCCGGATCGGTCCGTGGGCGGCTGACGGGCCGGGCACCAGATGGACAGGCCGAACGGGGGCACCCGAATACCAGGCCGTCGATCCGGACCCGACCTGACGGACCTCGGCACCGTCGGCGGCGGGAACGGTCTCGATGACCTCAGGGAACACGGCTCCGGGATCGTCACGACCCAGTCCGGCGGCGTCGCTCCTGTCCATCACTGCGAAGTGCAGGCTGCTATCGAACCAGCGGTTGGGGTCGCAGACGAACTCGGGGTAGGCGGTCAGTCGGGGAGCCACCGTGAAGCCCCGCTCGGCGGTCACAGAGGTTAGGAGCTCCAGGGCTGGCCACGGCCGCTCAGGATTGACGTGGTCGGCGGTGACCGGCGAAACACCGCCCCAGTCGTCGATGCCGGCGTCGAGTAGTACGCCGAAGTCGTCGGACAGGTTGGGCGGCGCCTGCAGATGGACCTCCGGGGGGAGGATGACCCGGGCCAGGGCAATGGCGTCCAGGTAGTCATCGGGTGGGCAGGCTGGGGCGTCGTGCATGGCTGTACCCGGCTTGGGTAGAAAGTTCTGGACTATCACTTCCTGGACGTGGCCGTATCGGTCGTGGGAGGCGGCAATGGCCTCCAGTGCCTCGATCCGGTCCCGGCGGGTCTCACCGATTCCTACGAGGATGCCGGTGGTGAACGGGATGGAGAGGCGACCGGCGGCTTCGAGGGTGGCCAGACGTCGTTCGGGAGCCTTGTCGGGAGCCCCTCGGTGACAGTCCAGGTCGGCCACGAGGGACTCGAGCATCATTCCCTGAGACGGCGAGACGGGGCGCAGCGTCGCCAGTTCTTCACTGGACAGTGCTCCCGCATTGGCGTGTGGGAGGAGTCCGGTCTCGTCCAGGACCAGTTGAGCCATTGCAGCTAGATAGTGGACGGTCGACTGGTAGCCGTTCCGTTTCAGCCAGTCGGCAGCTATCGGGTATCGCAGTTCGGGACGCTCGCCCAGGGTGAAGAGAGCCTCGTGGCAGCCCGCCTCGGCGCCTCGGCGTGCAATGGCCAACACTTCGTCCGTGGAGAGGTATGGCGACTCCAGGCGTGCCGGAGGCTGTGCGAAGGTGCAGTAGCCACAGCGGTCCTGGCACAGCATGGTCAAGGGGATGAAGACCTTGGGGCTGTAGGTGATCCGACCTCCATGGTGGGTGTCACGGATACTGCGAGCGGCCGCCCGAAGTTCCTCGCCCCGAAGTCCGGTCAGGGGATTCCGTGCCGTCTTGTTCTGGTTGGTGTGGTCCTGCTTGGTCACAGGGTCTCCTCAATGGTGCGTCCCGGCCCGGGGCGGCTGCGTATGTGGTGGGGCGTCACGGTTTCGTTGCATTCGGGGCAGGACACTGCCTGGTCAAGTGGGGTTCCGCAGGTGTCGTGGATGAGGAGCGTCGGTGGTCCGTCTTCGGCGTACCAGCGGTCTCCCCAATGCATGAGGGCCACCAACGCGGGAGAGAGGTCGGCGCCCTTGGTGGTCAGCCGATATTCGTGGCGGACGGGGCGGTCCTGGTAGGGCACCCGATGGACGATGCCCAGTCCGGCCAGTCGGTGGAGCCGATCGGTCAGGAGGTTTCGTGCAATACCCAGGTCGCGGTGGAGGGCCTCGAACCGACGAACCCCCCGAAAGAGGTCTCGTAGGATGAGCAATGTCCAACGATCGCCGACCGCTTCGAGCGTGGCTGCGATGGAGCATTCTGGTTCGTGGGCGATTCCGTTCGGATTCGCGTCCGCGTGAATGGTCGCTGGCATCGGGTCACCGTAGCAGTCCGTTGCAAAATGCAACGGACTCGGCCAAACGTACGGTTCAGAAGTCGTCGACCTTCTCGCCGAGGCTGCCCAGGAGCTCGTCGAACGACTTCACGAAGGCCGAGACGCCCTCGTCCTCCAGAACTCGGGCCACGTCGTCCAGATCGACCCCGGCAGTCGCGACGTCACGCAGGACACCGTGGGCCGCCGACGGATCGGCATCGACGGTCCGGGCCACCGTGCCGTGGTCCTCGAAGGCTTCCAACGTGGCGTCAGGCAGCGTGTTGACGGTGTCGGGCCCTATGAGGGTGTCGACGTAGAGGGTGTCAGGGTAGGTGGGGTTCTTGGTCGAGGTGGATGCCCAGAGGGGCCGTTGCACGCGGGCACCACGAGCTGCCAGGGCCTCCCAACGCTGGCCGCTGAACACCTTTTGGAACATTTCGTAGGCCACTTGACCCTGGGCCACCGCGGTCCGGCCCCGCAGCCCGAGGGCGTCGTCAGTGCCAATGGCGTCTAGTCGACGGTCGACCTCGTTGTCGGTTCGGCTGATGAAGAACGAGGCGACTGACGAGACGCTGGACAGATCACCGCGACACCCTTCGAGCCCCGACACATAGGCCTCCATGACGTCGGCGTAACGGTCCAGGGAAAAGATGAGGGTCACATTCACGCTCCGACCCTCAGAGATCATCTGGCGGATAGCCGGAATTCCCTCGGTGGTGGCAGGGATCTTCACGTACAGGTTCGGACGGTTGATCCGCTCGTCGAGCGCCCGGGCAGCGGCGATAGTGCCCTCGGTGTCTGGAGCCAGGGTCGGGTCCACCTCAACGGAGACGTAGCCGTCGACACCATCGGACTCGTCGTAGACCGGACGGAGAATGTCCAAGGCGTCGAGGATGTCGCGGACGACGAGGGCCCAATAACTCTCCACGATCGACGAACCGTCATCGACTAGACCCCGCAACTGGTCGTCGTAGGCATCGGTGCCCGTCATGGCCTTCTGGAAGATGGAGGGGTTGGAAGTGATTCCCCGCACACCTCGATCCACCCAGCCTCGGAGTTCGCCGGAGGTGATCCAACCCCGTCGGAGGTTGTCCAGCCAGGGGCTCTGGCCCTGTTCGGCGTGGAGGTCGTGCAGTCGGGTCATCGGGACTCCCTGATTTGGGGCGGGCTAGTTGGAAAGCAGGTCGGCGGCGGCGGCCACCAGAGCCTCGGCGGTGATGCCCAACTCGGCCATCACTCGTCCGCCGGGCGCCGAGGCGCCAAAGCGGTCAATGCCGATGCAGCGGTCGGCCCAGCGGTCCCAGCCGAACGTCACACCAGCCTCGATCGACAGGGTGGGGACGTCGCCCGGCAACACTGAGGTCCGGTAGGCGTCGTCCTGGCTGGCGAAGTCCTCCATGCAGGGCATCGACACGACCCGCA
>Ga0206680_10000066_pt1 | contig 38716 bp, 29 predicted proteins | sample M115012015metaG_FD_160124 | JGI IMG/M metagenome (GOLD analysis project Ga0206680, IMG submission 160124) | Ammonia-oxidizing marine archaeal communities from Monterey Bay, California, United States - M1 150m 12015 | ecosystem: Environmental > Aquatic > Marine > Intertidal zone | place: USA...
TTACGCACCCGTTCGCAACTCGTCAGCTCCCGAAGGACTGTTACCGTTCTACTTGCATGTGTTAAGCCTGCCGCTAGCGTTCATCCTGAGCCAGGATCAAACTCTCCATTGTAAAAAGTTTAATCTGTTTCTCTGACTCTCACTTTAACGGGGTAAGTTGTTTGTTCTTACCATCTCTCTTCCAATATAAATCTGTCAATGAACTAATCTCGTATGCTCAAAACGTTAATTACTTATCGTTTTAGCGGCTGCAAATGTACAACCTTTTTGATTCCGTGCAAGTCTTTTTGAAAAAACTTTAAACTATTTCCTATCTTGCTTTTCTGTTGAATAAATTCTGCAGAAACGGATGGCAAAAGTACAACCCTTTTCGAAAAACACAAACTGTTTAGTTAAATATTTTTCAGTTTTTTAAGACTTGTTAAAGAACGTCGCTGTTGTTGTTTTTAGCGGTGGCAAATGTACTTCCTTTTTTCATTCATACAAGTCCTAAATAGGATTATTTCAAAGGAAATATTGAAGTGATTGTAAACCAATAGAAAAGGATCTAAAAAAAATATTGCCCATAAAAAAAGAGTAGTAAAAATGCCCTTTTTTCTTAGCACATATCTGCCTAAGGAGTCGATTTTGAAACGCTCAGTATTTTACCCTTGTAAAACTTATGACCATTTAAAGAGAAGTCTACTATATAAGCCGCCATATCTTTTGCAGTTGTTAGTGCTTGATAACCTGGAAAAGCTTCTTCAAGCATCTCCGTTTGCACAGCACCTAGAGCCAGACAATTAAACGATAAGTTTGTTTCTTTATATTCTTCGGCCAAACATTCGGTTAAACCAATCAATGCAGCCTTTGAAGAACTGTAAGCAGTAAGACCTGCAAACTTCACAGAACCTTGAACACCTCCAACACTACTTACATTAAGTATATGTGCTGAATCGGAAAACTTAGGCATTAAGATTTGAGTTAGCTTAAACACCGATAGTACGTTTACACTATATATACGTTGTAATTCTTCAGCATTAATCTCAACGAAAGGTTTAGCAACTAAAGCTCCTGCATTATTAACGAGTACATCCACTTGTTGGAAATACTTATTTATTGAGGGCATAAGCTGAGAGTTAAAATCTCCCTCAGCTAAATCGAAAGAAATGGTATGTACCAGAGCTTGGGGATTTAAACCCAAACACTCTTCTTTTAATCGCTCTAGTTTATCCGTATTTCTAGAGATAGCGATGACCTCGTGACCAGCTTCAGCATATTGCTTAACCAATTCGAAGCCTATGCCTCTACTCGCTCCCGTTACTATTACTTTTTTAACCATTAAATTTCATCGAAATCAATTACTAGTTTCTCTGAAGTTGGATGAGACTGACAGGTTAATACGTAACCTTCTTCTACCTCTTCTTCGTCTAAAGCATAATTTACATCCATCTTAACAGAACCTTCCATAACTTTTGCTTTACAAGCACAGCACACACCACCTTTACAAGCAAATGGAACATCGGCATCAATTGCCATAGCAGCATCTAATATCGTATCGCCATTTTCAGACAATTCGAAATGGTAAGATTCACCATCAACAATAACCTCTATTTTTGAATGTACGCCTTCAGTTTTTGGAGCATCTTCATCGGCAGTTTTTGGTTTTGCAGCGGCAAACAACTCAAAGTGAATATTAGCTTCCGAAACTCCTACATCAACCAAGGTATCTTTAATCTCGAAAATCATTTCTTCTGGACCACAAAGGAATACATCATCTAAGGTTGTTAGATCAACTAAATCCTTATGATACTCTCTACATTTCTCAGCCGTAAGTCTTCCTCTAAACTTATGCTCAACATCGATATCTCTACTTAATACGTGATAGACATGAAGGCGATTCGGATAATCAGCTTGCAACTCTTCTAAATCTCTATTAAAAAGAATAGTCTCTTTCGTTCTATTTCCATAGAACAAGTTAAAGGTACTCTTTGGCTCCGCTTTTAAAGTAGCACGGATGATAGACATAATAGGTGTAATACCAGAACCCGAAGCAAAGGCTGCGTAGTTCTTTTCATTATGCTCGTCAATTTCGGTGTAAAAGCTCCCTAAAGGAGGCATCACATCAATCTTGTCGCCTACTTTTAATCTAGTATTTGCATAGGTAGAGAATTTCCCATTCGGGATTTGCTTTACCGCAACTCTTAACTCATGACCATAAGGACATGAACAAATAGAGTAAGATCTACGTAAAACTTCTCCATCAATTTCCATTCTCAAGGTAATATACTGTCCTTGAATAAACACGAACTTGCCTTCTACGTCAGCAGGAACATCGAATAATATAGATACTGAATCTTCAGTTTCGCGCTTTACCTCTGTTACTTCAAGGCTATAAAAATTAGTCATAGATTCTCAAATTTGCTGTAAAAATATGCAATTCCTAATTGTTTCACACATCCGTGAAAGAGATTCTATGAAAAGTACCACCACATCACAAAGTGTATTCGTCTTATGTTTGGAAATATTGTAGATTTGAACTCTTAATAATACACCATGAAAAGCATAGAACACCATATAGAAGATCAAGTTTGTGTTATCAAACTAAACCGCCCAAAAGTCTTTAACAGCTTTAATAAAGAGATGGCTATGCAGCTGCAAACTCTTCTCGACGATTGTGAGACGAATGCGGATGTACGAGCGATCTTATTAACTGGCGAAGGAAAAGCTTTTTGTGCTGGACAGGATTTACAAGAAATTACCGATCCTAATGGACCAGCCTTGAGCGATATTGTTAGCCAACACTACAACCCTATTATAGAGCGCATTCGCAACATTGAAAAACCAATCGTTTGTGCGGTAAATGGTGTGGCTGCAGGAGCAGGTGCTAACATTGCTTTGGCTTGCGATATTACTATTGCAGGAGAGTCGGTTGCTTTTATACAAGCATTTAGTAAGATTGGATTGATTCCTGATTCTGGAGGAACATTTTTCTTGCCACGTATTATAGGAATGCAGAAAGCTGCTGCCCTAATGATGCTTGCCGATAAGGTAATGGCTGCTGATGCAGAAAAGATGGGAATGATTTTCAAGGTCTGTGCTGATGAATCTTTGATGGAAGAAACTTTAAGGGTGGCTAAGAAGTTAGCTTCTCTTCCAACTATCGGTTTGGGCTTAACTAAAAGAGCTTTAAACAAATCGATGACAAACGACTTAACAGCACAGTTAGCTTTAGAAGATGAGCTTCAAACTGCTGCAGGAAAAACATACGATTATAATGAAGGTGTTGCCGCTTTCATAGAAAAACGCAGACCTAATTTTAAAGGAGAATAAATGAAGAAGGTTGGAATTATAGGTGGTGGAGCTATGGGCTCCGGAATTGCACAAGTTGCTGCTACGGCAGGTCATGATGTAATTCTTTTCGATACGAAAGCTGAAGCCTTAAACTTATCAAAATCTAAATTGGCCAAAGTGATGGCTCGTTTGGTTGAAAAAGAAAAACTGACTTTTGAAGTAGCCGAGGCTATTCAAGGGCGTATTTCTTATGCTGATAATTTAGAAGCCATTGCTGAATCGGGAATCATCATCGAAGCTATCGTTGAGAATCTCGATATTAAGAAAAGTGTATTCTCATCGGTAGAGAAATTGGTTTCTGCAGATTGTATACTCGCGAGTAATACTTCTTCGATATCCATTGCATCTATTGCAGCGGCTTGTGAAAAATCGGAACGCGTTATAGGAATTCACTTCTTTAACCCTGCTCCATTGATGCCTTTAGTAGAAATTATTCCTGCTATTCAAACTTCTGAGGCGATAGCAACCGAAGCAAGAGCGATTATTGATTCTTGGAAGAAGGTTACGGTATTGGCAAAAGACACGCCTGGTTTCATTGTGAATCGTGTGGCACGTCCTTTCTACGGAGAAGCTATTCGTATTCTGGAAGAAGGTGTGGCTGATATTGCAACCATCGACTGGGCGATGAAAGAAATTGGAGGCTTCCGTATGGGACCTTTAGAATTGACCGACTATATAGGACACGATGTGAATTATGTAGTTACCGAAACTGTATTCAAAGAATTCTTCTACGACCCTCGTTATAAGCCATCGTTCTCACAAAAGAGATTATTGGAAGCTGGACATTTAGGAAGAAAATCTGGACATGGATTTTACGATTATAGCGAAGGTGCTGTAAAACCAGAACCTACCATCGATATTGCTTTAGGAACAAAAATCGTTGATCGTGTTGTGGCCATGTTAATCAATGAAGCTATTGACGCTTTATTCTTAAACATTGCTTCGGCAAAAGACATCGACTTGGCAATGACTAAAGGGGTGAATTACCCTAAAGGATTATTGGCTTGGGCTGATGAAAAAGGTTTGGATACCGTTTTAGCTCAGCTAGAAGAACTTTATAATGACTATTGTGAAGATCGATACCGCCCAAGTCCATTATTAAGAAAGATGGTTCGCGAGCAAAAAAACTTTTTCTCATGAGTGATATCCCGAAGAAAGTAGTCGATAAAATGTACGAGAACGATGCCTTTAGTCAATGGCTAGGCATTAAGCGTATTGAAGATGGTGCTGGTATATCGGTACTACAAATGACCGTTCGCAAAGAAATGCTAAACGGATTCTACATTTTGCACGGTGGGATAACTTATTCTTTAGCAGATAGCGCATTGGCTTTTGCTTCTAACGGACACGGGAGAAAAGCAGTTTCTGTTGAAACTTCTATATCGCATACCGAAGCTTGCAAGGAAGGGGATGTATTGACAACACATACCCAAGAAATGAGCCTTTCGAATAAGATTGGGGTTTATCAAATAACGATTACAAATCAAGAAGATAAAACAGTCGCCCTATTTAAAGGTACTGTTTATAGAACGAGTAAAGACTGGGAAGTTTAGATAGCAAAGAGGGATCAGCTTTCAGCGATAAGTTAAAAAAGAGAACGATTATGAGAACAGCATATATAATAGACGCTATAAGAACTCCATTTGGAAACTTTGGAGGCTCTTTAGCAACCACAAGAGTAGACGATTTAGGGGCTTTTGTGATTAAAACCTTAATGGCTAGAAATCCAAACGTCCCTGCAGATTCTATTGAAGATGTAATTATGGGATGTGCCAATCAGGCCGGAGAAGATAATAGAAATGTAGCACGTATGTCATTGCTTTTAGCCGGACTGCCCTACTCTGTTCCTGGCGAAACGGTAAACCGTTTATGTGCTTCAGGAATGTCGGCAATTATTAACGCAAGTCGTGTAATACAGTTAGGCGAGGCAGAATTTATGCTTGCCGGAGGAATGGAAAACATGACACGTGGCCCTTGGGTTACCTCTAAAGCTTCCAAGCCTTTTGGTAGAGATGTAGAGATGCACGATTCTAGTTTTGGATGGCGTTTTGTGAACAAGAAGCTAGACGCGATGTACGGAACTGAAGGGATGGGATCTACTGCCGAAAACTTGGCAGAGCTGTATAATATCTCTAGAGACGATCAAGATGCTTTTGCATTAAACTCTCAGCAAAAAGCTGCCAAAGCTCAAGCCGAAGGTCGTTTTGAAGTCGAGACTGTAGCAGTTGAAATTCCTCAAAGAAAAAAAGATCCTATTATTTTCGCAAAAGATGAATTTATCAAAGCGAATAGCTCATTAGAAATTCTAGGAAAGCTGAGAACAGCCTTTAAAAAGGATGGAACCGTAACTGCCGGAAATGCTTCTGGTTTAAACGATGGTGCTGCCGCTATGCTTATAGCTTCGGAAGATGCTGTTGCGAAATACGATTTAAAACCTATCGCTAAGATTGTAAGTTCGGCCGTTGCCGGTGTTGAACCACGCATTATGGGAATTGGACCTGTGAAAGCTTCTGAAAAAGCCTTGAAAAAGGCCGGATTGACTTTAGAGGATATGGACATCATCGAATTAAACGAAGCTTTCTCTGCTCAGGCTTTAGCATGTATTCGTGAAATGGGCTTAAAAGATGACGATGCCCGTATCAATCCTAATGGAGGTGCCATTGCTTTAGGTCATCCTCTTGGAGTTTCCGGAACGCGTATTATTCAAACAGCAGCCCTAGAATTGCAAAAACAAAATAAACGCTATGCTCTTTGTACAATGTGTATTGGTGTTGGACAAGGTTATGCAACAATTATTGAAAGAGTCTAGTTGATGGTTATTCGTTGCTAGTTGCTAGTACTATAAAATAGAGACCTTCTTCCGTTTTCGGGAGGAGGCTTTTATTTTTACAAAAGATTATTAAAAGGTTGGTAATTTAGTCTTATTCATTGTCCTTTTTTAACAAAAACAAACTCTTATTTTACCGCTTAGCCACCTAATAGGTAGGTTATTTTAAGGATACCTTAAGGTACACCGGTTGATGATCGGAGAAGGCAAAATCCATGTTGATAACCGCCACAGAATCTGCTTGTAGATTGGGTGATAGAATATAATAATCGAGGACCGAAGTGTAACTCAATTCCGCATCATAAGGCTTATCCAATTTTCTATTCGTAGATGTAGTTCCATCAGCAACCCATTGCCAGCCTTCCGGAATATCTTCATTCGTAAATGAGCTATTTTTATATGCTTGCGGAATGTCATTAGGCTTATAATCAGGTGGACATTGATTCCAATCACCACCTATAACTACATAGTTCCCTTGTGCAAATTCATTCTCTGCAAAAGTCATCAGTTGCTTCATCTCCTTATTCTTTTTCTTACCCGACTTGTCGTAAGCCGAATTGTGAATATTGATAACAACTAACTCTTTTTCTTCGAGGGGAATTCGCTGTATTAAAAAGCATCTTTTCAAAAAGAATAAACGCTTAGGCCACAAACTCTCGGTTCGTAAATCATAACGAACAGCCTCATTCACTTCGTGTTTCGACATAGAGAATAATCCTCCAAAAGTCGGTCCTGAGGGATTAAAAATTGGAATGGGCACAAAACTGGAGGCATAATTCAAGGCGAAATGTGTCTGATACGGATTCTGTAAATCCTTCAACTCTTCAAAGAAATTTAATTTTTGCGAACGCCAGCTAAAACTATCTACTTCTTGCAACATAAAGAAATCGACATTCGAATGCGCCCCAATAAGCTGAAGTACTCCGTCCATATTTTTCTGAACGGTTTCTTTAGATTGAAACACATCTTCTCCTCCATCGTAAAAGAAATCTGACTCTTCGCCCAAGCCAAAGAAACCCACATTCCAAGAAATTAATTCAAAAGTACTATCGCTTAGCGATTGGATATTCTCTGAATCTTGCGAAAGCTTTATTTCATCTTCGAAATTATGTTCCGTTATTGTACCGTAAGCAATTACGCCAACAATATACATCGCAAAACAAGTCGCCAGAATGAAAAGGGCATTAATGGTATAATTAAAGAGTTTTATCACTATTTCGTTTTATTCCAAGTTTTATAAATATCCTGTTGTTTAGGTCTGTTGGCAGGTATTTCTCTAAGAGGTTCACACTCTTTTAGTGTATTCATACAATCGCTAGGCAATTGCTGATAAAGGGCCGTTCCTTTCGTTTTCCATTCAATCATCTTATCGCTTACATCCTTCACTATTTTAGCAGGATTTCCAACAAGCACTTTTCGTTCGGGAATTATCGTATTTGCAGGAACAAAACACAAAGCACCTACAATACAGTTGGCTCCAATTTCACAGTCGTCCATCACTACGGCATTCATTCCAACTAAAGTGTTTTCGCCAATAGTTCCACCGTGAATAATGGCTCCATGACCAATATGTGCTCCTTTTTTTAAGGTAACCGTAGTTCCTGGAAACATATGAATGGTGCAACTCTCCTGAACATTACAACCGTCCTCGATAATGATTTCGCCCCAATCGCCTCTAATAGCAGCTCCAGGTCCTATATAAACATCCTTCCCAATAATTACATTTCCTGTAACATTGGCTTGTGGATGCACAAAAGAACTTTCGTCTATAACTGGCTTGTATCCGTTGAATTCAAATATCATTTTGTTGTTGGTTGTTGGTTGTTGGTTGTTGGACTTATAGTTCAAATATACTTAAATTAAGGATTGACTAAAGCATCGTTTTTTATCTGCTCCACCAAGCCTTTTTCTATTTGAACCTCATCTTCAGTCAAGCTTCTCCTTTGGGCATAATGAGCCAAGATTGCTTCCTGTTTCTCTTTCATCTCTTCTATCGCAAACAGCACTTTTCCAGAACGACGTGCATAATAATCTGCGAGATACTCTAAACTTTCGTTTTCTATGCAATAATCAATTTCGGCGAATACTAATGACAATGAATCTTCTGCTTTATCTAGCATAGCAAAACAAGCTTCTCCATAAGTATGGAGTAATTTCACTAGATGTTTATCCAAGTTGAACTTAGCTTCATAGGTTTTCAAACGATTACGCATCGACGCATAAGCCTCTTCGCCTTTGGCTGAAGTTCCCGTCAATAAAATGGAATCTGTTTTACATTTCCCAAATCGTTTTTCTTTCTTTTCTATTCTATCAACAATCTTTTGAGCCATTTTTCTGAAAGCAGTGAGCTTTCCTCCTGCAATAGAAATCAAACCATTTTCAGCTTCAAATATTTCATCTTTACGCGATACTTCAGAAGGTGATTTTCCTTTTTCGTGAATTAAAGGTCGCAATCCCGCCCAAGAAGATTCTACATCTGCAGAGCTTAAAGTCAAGTTTGAGAACATGGCATTAACCGCATTCAAGAGATAATTCATATCCTCTTTCGTACAGATGGGTTTCTCCAAACTATCGTGATATTCGGTATCGGTTGTTCCTAAATAAACCTTTCCATCTCGATTAATTGCAAAGACCATTCTACCGTCGGGAACATCAAAATACATGGAGTGTTTTATTGGGAATCTATCCTGAGAAAAAACCAAGTGCACTCCTTTAGTAATATATAAGTGCTTGTCTAAGCTTTCAGAATTCTTCTTTCGCAATTGATCTACCCAAGGACCTGTGGCATTCACCACATAGTCCGCTTTAAACTCATAAGAAGTACCCTGAATCAAATCGGTCGTTTTTACACCGGTTATTTGCCCATCAGATTCAACAAAATCATTCAACTCCAAATAATTAAAAGCCTGCGCACCATAATTCACGGCAGTCTTTAAAACTTCCATAGTCAACCGAGCATCATCTGTGCGGTATTCATAATACAATCCTGCGCCTAACAAACCGTCTTCCGAAAGCATCTGTTCCTCTTGAATCGCCTTTTGCTTAGACAGCATTTTCCGGCGCTCATTCTTCTGAACACCTGCTAACAAATCGTAAAACCAAAGAGCTATAGAAGTCGAAGCAAAACCAAGACTCCCACTTTTATAAATGGGTAATAAGAGTTTTTCGGGATATACTAAATAAGGTGCATTTTGATATAAAATTGAGCGCTCACGCCCCACTTGTCTAACCAATCCAAATTCCAATTGCTTCAAATAGCGTAATCCACCATGAATCAATTTTGTTGAGCGAGAGCTTGTTCCCGCCGCAAAATCCTGCTTATCTAAAAGCAAAACTTTCATCCCACGTGAAGCGGCATCTAAAGCAATCCCAGAACCAGTAATCCCTCCACCTATAACGATGAGATCGTAGTGTTGACTCGAAGCTTGTTCGAGGTTTTGGGTTCTATTTGTGGAATTTAAACTGTTGGGCATTGGTTGTTGGTTGATCGTTATTGGTTGGTGGAATAAGCTTTCAAAAATGGTATTATAGTATTTTAGTAGCTTGGTATTAAAACAATTTTCAAGACTCAAGTACTAACTTTCTAATCTACTAACTCACTGCTCCACCCAATTCATTGTTCTTTTCACGGCTTCATCCCAGCGATTACTTTTTGCTTTTCGCCAAGTATCTTCTTTTACAGAACTAAATACTTTATCTACTTTTCGTTTTTCTTTTATTTCTTCCATAGACCATAAACCAATTGCGTAGGCAGCTAAATAAGCTGCGCCTATGGCAGTACTTTCAATTAGATTGGGTCTTTCTATTTCTACATCCAGAATATCCGCTTGAAATTGCATTAGATAATTATTGGCACAAGCACCACCGTCAACTTGCAGTTTTTTCAAACTTATTCCCGAATCTTTTTGCATGGCATCTAAAACATCTTTCGACTGATAAGCCAAAGACTCCAAAGTTGCTTTTACAATATGATCTTTTCCAGTATCGCGGGTCAAACCAAAAATAGCTCCCCGAGAATACATATCCCAATAAGGCGTTCCCAAACCGGCAAAGGCAGGCACTACATACACATCTTTATCTTCGGTTTCTTCAGATATACCTTGAGTTTCTTTGGCATCATCTATTAGCTGCAAACCATCTCGCAACCACTGAATGGCAGCTCCAGCAACAAAAACAGAACCTTCTAATGCATAGGTGATTTTTCCATCTACTCCCCAAGCAATGGTATTTAATAAACCCGAAGGAGATTCTTGAATCTCATAGCCGGTATTCATTAATAAGAAACAACCTGTTCCGTAGGTATTCTTCGCCATTCCTTTTTCAAAACAAGCTTGTCCGAATAAAGCAGACTGCTGATCGCCAATAATTGCAGTAATTGGAATCACTCCATCAGCGCTTTCGTATACACCAAAATATGAGGCAGAATCTTTAACTTCTGGAAGAATAGACTTAGGAATTTGAAGTGCTTCTAGCATCTTCTCATCCCATTGTAATTCTTTAATGTTATATATAAGTGTGCGCGAAGCATTGGAATAATCGGTAGCATGCGAGCTTCCTTTTGTTAAGTTCCAAAGCAACCAAGTGTCAATTGTTCCGAAACACAAATCTCCATTATCAGCTTTCTCTCTAGCTCCTTCAACTGCATCTAAAATCCACTTTATTTTAGTTCCAGAGAAATACGAATCAATGACCAAGCCTGTATTTTCTTTACAGTAATCGGCGAGTCCTTGTTTGCGCAGATCTTCACAAATCGAAGCCGTTCTTTTGTCTTGCCAAACAAGTGCATTATAAACTGGCTCGCCTGTTTTTCTATCCCAGATCACCGTAGTTTCGCGCTGATTGGTAATTCCCATTGCCAAAACCTCCCCCGATTGTACTTCAGGAAGATTTAAGATTTCCTTGAGCACTTCTTCTTGGCTCTGCCATATTTCTTTTGGACAATGTTCTACCCAAGCTTGTTGAGGGAAAATTTGCGAAAACTCCTTTTGTTTTATCGCTAAGCAATTTCCTTTATCGTCAAATAAAACGGCTCTAGAACTTGTAGTTCCCTGATCGAGGGCTATGATGAATTTTGACATTTCTGTAAGTAATTATATAGGCACAATTTACAAAAAATAGTATGCGTGCATATAATAATTCTCAATATTTAGAAATGCAGTAAAGGTGAATCTTATTACGCTGCATATACAAAGAATGAAAAAGCGAAAATTGATTAGCCGCCCTCACTAAATTATGCTTTGGGTAAGATGTTTTATAATAAGTATCCCCAGTTAAATAATCGGTCAAAAAACGAATTGACTGCATATAGGCAAGAGCCATCCCTGAAAGAGGAATACTTTCGATTTCCTCTATAGAAAGAACGGATTTTGCACCTTCAATAAACCCTTTTACTAAATATTCAATAGTAGAAATATTAGCTTTCACCATATCTACTTGTTCACTCTCCTCACCTAAATCGTTTGAATAGGTACGAATCATGTCACCTAAATCCGAAAGTAAAGTACCAGGCATAAGAGTGTCTAAATCTATCAATGCACGAATCTTTGTTGAATTCTTGTCGAACAGGAAATTATTAATCTTCGTATCGTAATGCACCACTCGCTGAGGAAGGGATCTTTGAATTAAATCAAATTCTTCCAGAATATTCCGATGAGATAACAAATTGCTAATCAACAATTTTGCTTCTTCTATTCTTTCAGGATTTCCATTCACTAAGGCTTCATCAAATTGCACTAATCGATATGCTCCATTATGGAAATTAGCTAGAGTAACTGAAAGTTGCCCAACATCAAAACCATTTAAACAACGGTAAAAAACACCCAAGCAATGTGCTGCCTCGTAAGCGTGTTCAGGAGAAGGTACTATATCAAAACAAGAAGTATTTTCGATATATGGATAGAGACGCCAAATTGATGAATTCTTGTAATAATGGGAGTTATCTCCACTCACTATTGGCATTGGGAATTCATAAGGATAATCATGCTCCATTAAATAGTCTCCAACTTGAATAATATTAGCAAGCATGCCTTTATACCTCTTAAAAACATCGGTATTCAACTGTTGCATAACAAAGGTCTTCACCTCAGTGTCCAAACTCACTTTTACCATATAAGTTCGATTTATGAGCCCTGTATGATTTTGATTTACTTTTAGAATCTTAGCACCAGAAAAGTATGCATCTAAAATATGTTGAATTGATTTATTTACTTCCATAATTCTTGAGGATAAACTCCCTGTAAATTAAATTCCTTTATTCTATTTTTCGCCATTTCACAATCAAGCCGATAAGTAATTCCAAACCACTCGGCACTACTTTGCTTAAGAAGCACTTCCAGTTTATTATGCTTAAGCATCTCATTCACAAATTCAGGCAAGTAGCACTCCTTACTCTTATCATCGTTATAGCGATCCAAAAAGTGAAGGAAAAATTGCTCGAGATTTTTAAATATAGAATGGTGAAATACCCAACAATTCATCGAAGTCATGGCCTCATTATCCAAGCTAGTCGTATTTCCCAAATCATCAACAGAAATAATCTGACCATTTTTACGAGAAATATTTTCACGCTCAACAACTTCAACAAGCACATTGGTATTGGTTACTTGACAAATACCTCTGTTGACCGTACCATTCTCTGAAAGAGTATTTATGAGCGGAAAGGATACCATACAAGCCTGATTTACCTTTACTTCATTAATGATATAGCTGTTCAACAAGTCATAAGAATGTAAACCATAAAAGTCGTCTGCGTTTATCAATGCAAAGGGTTCATCCACAATACCCTTAACCGACAATAGTGCATGTGCTGTCCCCCAGGGTTTATCACGGTTTAACCCTATCTCCTGATAAGAAAAATCGATTTTAACATGAGTATTAACGGATGAAAATCGATTTTTAAAAGCAGATTCAAACTCAGCTCGAATAACAAAAACCACTCTGGTAAAACCGGCACGAATAGCATCGTATAATGAGTATTCCAAAATACTTTCGTGATTTGGTCCAATGGCAGCTATTTGCTTTAAGCCACCAAATCTATTTCCCATTCCTGCAGCGAGAACTACTAATGTTGCCATAATTCAATTGTATTCAGTGCTGACTAAAGTAATACTTTTTTGAAGCTTGTTAACTTATATTTTTCATTCGTATGAATTATATCTTTTAATAATCTACATACCCAATCGATTCGCAGGTAATGCATACCAACATTGAATTAATTTCACTATTTTTATGCTGCTTTGCGAACGAATAAAATCTAACAATATGCAGTCATATAAAGTTCAAACAAAAGATCAACTCTTATTACACGTTCAACAATGGAACGACAACAAAAAGTCCAAAGGGACCATTTGTATCGTTCACGGATTGGGTGAACACCAAGGTCGTTATGCACATGTTGCAAAATTTTATATAGAACATGGCTTTCAAGTTTATAGCTACGATCAACGTGGGCATGGACTTTCGGCAGGGAAGCGTGGACACACTCCTGGCTTAGATTACAATTTGGACGATTTGGAACGCGTTATAAATACCATCCCACATCATCACCTATTCTTATATGGACATAGTTTTGGAGGTAATGTACTGGTAAACTTCTTATTGAGAAAACAGCCAAAATATTTACGTGGTGCAATTTTATCAGCAGCATGGATGCAATTGGTAGAAGAACCAAACCCAATTGAAGTAGGAATGGCTAAATTGATGAATAACATCTACCCTAGCTTAACACAAAACAACAAACTCGATTCTGCTAACCTTTCCAACAATCATCTAGTTTGCGAAAACTACAATGAAGATCCACTGAATCACGATCAAATTTCTGTTCGATTGTTTGCCGAGTTTTATCCTGCCGGGAAATGGGCTATAGAAAATGCTAAAAAACTACCTGTAAATACCTTAATGGTTCACGGTGCTGATGATGCTATTATATGTAAATCGGGAACTGAACAATTTGCACAAAATAGCAATGGCAAAGCGACCTACAAGATTTTTGAAAATACTAAACACGAACCGCACAACGACCTTACTAAAGAAGATGTATTTGCTTATACACTGAACTGGCTGGAAGAATCGCTTAGTTAATCGTTGTTCGTTGGTGGTTGTTAGAAATTAATAATACCGCATAAAGCACCAGAATTCGCCTCTTCTAAAGCGCTCATATTTTCGTAACTTGCCAAGCTCCGTCAAGGAGCTTTTTAGTTTAAAAAACAAGAGATTTAGAACAATATATGATACTTAAGAACTATGCCTTAGGGCAATGGACTGCTGGAGAAGGTGAAGGTCAAGCACTGTTTAATGCGCTTACTGGCGAAAAGATTGCAGAAACAAGCAGTAAAGGATTGGACTTTGGCGAAATGATGGATTATGCCCGATCGGTGGGTGGACCAACATTGCGCAAGATGACTTTCCACGAAAGAGGAAGAATGCTAAAAGCATTAGCACTTCATCTTATGTCTATCAAAGATAAATTTTATGGATCGAGTGCGCAGTCTGGAGCTACCAAAGTAGATTCTTGGATTGACATCGAAGGTGGTATCGGAAACTTATTTGCTTACGCGAGTTTGAGAAAACAATTTCCCGACGAAACGTTTTATGTAGATGGCGAGCACGCACCATTGTCTAAAGGTGGAAGCTTTATCGGTCAGCACATTTGTGTTCCTAAGCAAGGAGTTGCTATTCATATCAATGCATTTAACTTCCCTATTTGGGGAATGTTAGAAAAAATTGCTGTAAACCTTTTGGCAGGTGTTCCTGCCATTGTGAAACCGGCAACCGTTACTTGTTATGTAACAGAATTGATGGTGAAAGAAATCGTTGATGCGAAGATTCTTCCCGAAGGAACGCTCCAATTGATTTGTGGTTCTGCAAGAGGAATTCTTGAAACTGTGACTTCTCAAGATGTGGTAACCTTTACAGGTTCTGCTTCTACAGGTAGAATGTTAAAATCTCACGAAAACATCATCAACGAGTCGGTACCTTTCAATATGGAAGCCGATTCACTGAACTGTTGTGTTTTAGGTGAAGATGTAAATCCTGGCGATATTGAGTTTAATATTTTCATCAAGGAAGTACAAAGAGAAATGACGGTTAAAGCAGGACAGAAATGTACTGCCATTCGTCGTATCATCGTTCCTGCTAATAAGGTGGAAGATGTGCAAATAGCTTTGGGTAAACGTTTGGCAAAAACGACTATTGGAGATCCTTCTGTAGAAGGAGTTCGTATGGGTTCGCTTGCTGGTTTAGACCAAAGAGAAGAAGTAAGAGAAAAAGTCTTGGCGCTTTCGAAATCACAAGAAATCGTATTCGGTGACTTGAATAATTTTGATGTTGTTGGAGCTGATAAGGAGAAAGGAGCTTTCCTATCGCCTATCCTATTCTTAAACGAAGATCCATTTACAAAAACCGATTGTCATAATATTGAAGCCTTTGGTCCTGTAAGTACAATTATGCCTTATAATGGTATCGATGAAGCTATTGAATTAGCGAAAATGGGTAAAGGTTCTTTGGTATGTTCTATCATCACTGCTGATGACAGTATTGCTAAAGAATTTGTAATGGGTGCATCCGCAAACCACGGTCGTATCTTAATCTTAAATGCCGACTGTGCTAAGGAAAGTACGGGTCACGGTTCTCCTATGCCTCTATTATCTCACGGTGGTCCTGGACGTGCTGGTGGTGGTGAAGAAATGGGTGGTATGCGTGGTGTAATGCACTATTTACAACGCACAGCTATTCAAGGTCATCCAACAAGCATTACTAAGGTTACCAATGTATTCCAATACGGAGCAGAGCAAACTGAAAAGGATGTTCACGTTTTCCGTAAGCATTTCGAAGAATTAGAAATTGGTGAAACTGTTTTCACACAAAAGAGAACTATCACCGAAGGAGACATCGTAAACTTTGCGAATGTTTCTTGGGATCACTTCTACGCACATACCGATGTGACTTCTTTAGACGGAACCATTTTCGAAGAAAGAGTAGCACACGGATATTTCATTCTTTCGGCAGCAGCAGGTTTATTTGTTGATGCTAAAAAAGGACCTGTATTATTAAACTACGGTTTAGAAGAATGTCGTTTTGTAAAACCTGTTTATGCAGGAGCAACAATCGGAGTTCGCTTTACAGTAAAAGAAAAGGTTGATCAAGAAAAACGTTCTGAAGAGGATATCGCTAAAGGAATTGTAAAATTCTTAGTAGATGTATTCGACGAAACAGGCGAAACGGTAGCCATCGCTACCATCTTGACAATGGTTAAAAAAATAGATCAAAGCAACTAACATGGGGAATCCTATAGAACAAGGTGGCGTAAATGTATCCATCGAAAACAATATAGCAAGCATTGAGTTTCATCATCCTTTGAGTAATTCCCTACCGGGAAAAGTATTGCAAGAACTCGCCAATACCATTACCGAAGTAGGAACTAATGATGCGGTTACCGTAATCATTTTAAAAAGTGCTGGCGAAAGAGCTTTCTGTGCGGGTGCTTCTTTTGATGAATTAATTAGTATTGATGACTTAGAAACTGGAAAAGTTTTCTTCAGTGGTTTCGCCAATGTAATTAACGCTGCTCGTAAATGTCCGAAACTAATTATCGGTCGTGTGCAAGGTAAAGTTGTAGGTGGTGGCGTTGGAATGGCTTCGGCAGTAGATTACTGTATGGCTACAAAATTCGCCTCGGTAAAACTAAGTGAGTTAGCTGTTGGAATTGGACCTTTTGTGGTGGGTCCTGCAGTAGAACGCAAAATAGGAACTTCTGCTATGAGTCAGTTAGCAATAGATGCTACCGAATGGCAAACTGCACAATGGGCAAAAGATAAAGGTCTTTATACAGAGATTTTCGACTCTGTAGATGAGATGGATTCTGCAATTGAAAAATTGGCTACTACACTTTCTAAATCTAATCCTGAAGCAATGCAAATGCTGAAAAATGTATTCTGGCAAAGTACAGAGCACTGGGATGAATTATTAGTAGAAAGAGCAGCTATGAGTGGTAAACTCGTGCTTTCGGACTTTACTCGTAATGCCATCAACAAATTCAAGAAGAAATAAAAAATGGCTAAAAAGGCTATAGATAAAAAGACTTTAAAAGAAGCATACAAGCTGATGAGAACTGCACGTGCTATGTCAGACTTGTTCGAAGTGAACGCTGCCGTTACAAGTAAGTATGTTCATGCATGTTCTCGAGGTCACGAAGCCATTCAGTTGGCTATGGCTATGCAATTATTACCGCAAGACTGGGTATCGCCATACTACCGCGACGACTCTATTTTGTTGGGAATCGGAATGCAGCCTTACGATTTGATGTTGCAATTATTGGCTAAAAGAGACGATCCTTTTTCGGGAGGTAGAACCTATTATTCTCATCCTAGTTTAAACAGGGATGATATGCCAAAAATCCCGCACCAATCTTCGGCAACAGGAATGCAAGCTATTCCTACTACTGGAGTTGCTATGGGAATTCAATACCTAGAACAACAAAATCTAGCTAAAGATTACGGTAAGGATATGCCCGTAGTAGTTTGTTCTATTGGTGATGCTGCGATGACGGAAGGAGAGATTTCTGAAGCACTCCATATGACTGCTCTAAAACAATTCCCAATCATCTTTTTAGTACAGGATAACGAATGGGATATTTCTGCGCACGCTTCCGAAATTCGCGCCAACGATGTATCGCAATACATACAAGGATTTAAAGGAATTGAACTAAGAACCATTGAAGGTAACGACTTTATAGAATCGTATAATACGGTGAAAGAAGTTATCGAAACGATTCGCGAAGAGCGTCGTCCGTTTTTGATTCACGCCAAAGTACCGCTTTTAGGACACCACACTTCGGGAGTTCGTAAAGAATGGTACCGCGACGATTTAGAAGAACACGAGCAAAGAGATCCCTTACCATTATTGATTCAGCAATTATTGGTCAATGGATTTAAACAAAAAGATATTGATGCGATTGATGCTGAAACAGCAACTTTCGTACAATCGGAATACGATAGAGCTTTACTAGCTGAAGATCCTAGACCAGAAGATTTGTTCACGCACGACTTTGCTCCTACTCCAATTACTGAGGAGAAAGGAGAGAGAGCTCCTGCTGGAAAAGATAAAACGGTGATGGTTGATTCTGCTTTGTTTGCTATCCAAGAAATCTTGGCGAAGCATCCAGAAGCACTTTTATACGGGCAAGATGTTGGTCACCGATTAGGTGGAGTATTCCGTGAAGCGGCTACACTAGCTCAAAAATTCGGTAACGACCGCGTTTATAATACACCTATTCAGGAAGCCTTTATTATTGGTTCTACTGTAGGTATGTCTGCCGCAGGTTGTAAACCTATTGTAGAAGTTCAGTTTGCCGATTATATTTGGCCAGGACTCAACCAATTGTTTACCGAAGTGAGTCGTTCTTGTTATTTATCAAATGGTAAATGGCCTGTAAGCGCAATCATTCGTGCGCCTATAGGAGCTTATGGTTCTGGTGGACCTTACCACTCTTCTTCTGTGGAGTCGGTATTGACCAATATTCGCGGAATTAAAATAGCATACCCTTCTACCGGTGCGGATTTAAAAGGTTTGATGAAAGCTGCTTATTACGATCCAAATCCTGTTGTGATGTTGGAACATAAAGGTTTGTATTGGTCTAAGATTAAAGGCACTGAAGGTGCTAAGACAGTTGAGCCAGACGAAGATTATGTGATTCCTTTCGGAAAAGCACGTATTGCTTTGGAGGCTGAATTAAACCATATCGAAGAAGGAAACTCATTAGTAGTGATTACTTACGGTATGGGCGTCTATTGGGCAAATACTGCTGCTAAGTCTCATAAAGGACAAGTCGAAATTTTAGACTTGAGAACTTTAGCACCACTAGATAGAGAGACAATATTCAATTCGGTTCGCAAACACAATAAGTGTTTAGTGTTAACAGAAGAGCCTAAAGGATTTGGTTTTGCTCAAGCTATGGCAGGAGAGATTCAACAAGAATGTTTCGAAAGCTTAGATGCTCCAGTGAGAGTTCTGGGTGCCGAAAACATGCCTGCCATTCCGCTTAATAGCACTTTGGAAGCTACAATGATTCCGAATGCTGAGAAAGTTGAACAGGTGATGAAAGAGATTTTGGATTACTAGAACAATAATATGTTACAAAATAAAAAAGGCAATCATATGATTGCCTTTTTTTTGTTGCTGTAGGAGAAGGAGTCGAACCTTCACGGAGTGGTTAGTCCAGGGATTTATGCCAAAATCTCCACCCTCGAGACAGGAGGGCATGTCTGCCAGTTTCATCACCCCACAGTGCCTTGGTGATTAACTGTAGTAAATATAAAGCAAGAAGTCTTTTGTTGCAAATAAAATAACTAATTGACGTTATTTTTACGAATCCAACAATATAAGTTATATTTGATTCTTATTTCAAAAATTCAATACGCTCAAAATGGATACTAATTATCAAATCGACAATATAGATCGAAGCATTTTATCGATTTTGATGAAGGATGCGAAGACTCCTTACACCGAAATTGCCAAAAAACTACTTGTTTCGGCTGGAACCATTCATGTGCGCATGAAAAAGATGGAAGAAGCGGGACTTGTAAAAAAGAGTCGACTGGATATTAATTACGAGTTGATAGGCTACGACCTAACAGCCTTTTTGGGAATCTATTTAGAAAAAGGGTCTAACTACAAAGAGGTCATCGAACAGATGAGTATTATTCCAGAAGTAGTAGAAGCACATTATACCACTGGAGTTTACAGCATATTTGCCAAGATCCGTTGCAAGAACACCAAACATATGCGTCATGTACTAAATGAAGAAATTCAACCTGTAAAAGGCATTCAGCGTACCGAAACGATTATCTCATTAGAGCAGAGTATTGATAAGCAGATTTCTCTTTTGTCGTTGGACGGTGGTCGATAGACTGTGGTCGGTGGTGGTTGGTTTTTAGTTGTTGGTTGTTGGACTTTAGTTGACTGATTTGTTAGGTTGTTACAATAGTTATCGGGATTATCCTTCGACAGGCTCAGGATGACAACTTATCATGATGTCCTTTCGAGGGCGATAATTTGATGATGACAAATTATTAATTCATCATTAATCATTCTTAATTAAGAACCTCTTTCATCATTTCAATACAAAAGGCATTCTCTTCTGGAGTTCCTACAGTAATACGAATACAATGAGGTAAGCCAAAAGCTGCTAATACTCTTACGAAAACACCTTTCTTTAATAGGTCTTCAAATACTTGCGTAGCCTTTTCTGGAGTTCCTATATCAATCATTACAAAGTTGGCGAAAGAGGGAACGTAAGTCACAGACATTTCGTCAAAAGCTTTATAGAATACAGGTAATTGTTCTTTATTATTTTGAACTGTGTTTGCTAAGAAATCAACATCCTCAAGTGCTCCTTCACCGGCCGCTTGCGCTAAGCTGGAAGGTTCAAAAGTCAACTTCACTCGCATCAGAGGTTCTATCAAATCAACATGCCCCATCGCATAACCCACACGCATACCAGCTAAGCCATAAGCTTTAGAAAAAGTACGAAGCGTAAGCACATTAGAATAGTTCATACGAATACTATCTGGATACTCCGCAGTAATAACACTAGCATATTCGTAATAAGCTTCGTCTATAACAACCAAAATGTGTTCAGGAACTTTAGTCATGAAGTCGCGAAGCGCTTTTTCGCTAATCATTGCCCCAGTAGGATTGTTCGGATTTGAGAGGTAAATCACTTTTGTCTTGTCAGTAATTTGCTCTAAAATCGGATTCAAATCAAATCCGTAAGCATCTGTTAAGGGCACCTTTTTACAAGGTGTATCGTTTAACATAGACCATACATAAATGATTACGAAGGTTCCTTGAAAAGTCAAGACTTCATCATCGCCTTTACAAAAAGCACGCATAAGATTTTGCATGATTCCTTCTGAACCATTCCCAACCACTACTTGTTCGGGTTGAATTCCATTTTCGCGAGCTATTTGAGTTCTCAAAGGAGTACTCAAAGGATCGGAATACAAATACAGATGATCCATTGCTTCAGCCATTTTAATTTTGGCTTTTGGAGAGCAACCGAAATTGTTTTCATTATTCCACAGTACAGCAGTTTTGGTCAAGTTTAATTCCTCAACAATCTGCTCTATACTTTTCCCAGGCTTATACGCCGTTAACTCTTGAATATTATCTGGAATTCTAATCATTATTTTTGGTATTAAAAAAGTCCCCATAAGGGGACTTTAATATTATTTGAGCATCGTTACCGGATTCTCTATATATGTTTTCAGTGTATTCAAGAAGGCTGCCCCTGATGCGCCATCTACGACGCGATGATCACAAGACAAGTTCAACTTCATTACATTTCCAGGAACTACTTGTCCATCTTTTACTACAGGTACTTGTTTAATGCCACCTACTGCAAGAATACATGCATCAGGAGTGTTAATAATGGCTGTAAATTCATCTATACCGAACATCCCTAAGTTAGAGATTGTAAAAGTACTTCCCTCCCAATCGGCAGGTTGTAGTTTCTTATCCTTCGCTCTTTGAGCAAAGTCTTTCACCTCAGCAGAAATATCTGATAAAGATTTAGTATCCGTATAACGAACCACAGGAACTAGAAGTCCATCTTCAACTGCTACAGCTACACCTACATTTACATGTTGATTACGACGAATAACATCAGCTCTCCACGAAGAGTTTACTGTTGGATGTTCGCGCAATGCCATAGCCGAAGCTTTCACAATTAAATCGTTGAAAGAAACTTTAGTATCAGGCAAAGCATTAATCGCTTTACGGGCAGCCATTGCATTGTCCATATCTACCGAAATAGAAAGGTAGAAATGTGGAGCAGAGAATTTAGATTCTGCTAACCTACGTGCAATAACTTTACGCATTTGCGAAATAGGCTCTTCCGTATAGGACTCTTGGTAAGCTACAGCATTGGTTGCATGAGCTTGATAATTATCTACATCTCTTTTCACAACTCTACCGCCATCGCCAGAACCAGCAACTTTAGTAATATCTACCCCTTTCTCTTCAGCTAAACGCTTAGCTAATGGAGAAGCTTTTGTTCTTCCATCTACTGATTTAGTTGCAACAACATGAGTTGGAGCAGGAGTTGCTTTTGGAGTTTCAACTTTAGTCTCCTGAACAGGAATTGCAGCTGGTTTTTCTTCCTTTACCTCTTCGGCTGCTGGTGTAGCGTCGGCTTCAATCATAGCCTTCACATCTTCACCTTCTTCACCTAAAATAGCTAGGATACAATCTACAGGAGCTGTAGCAGATTCTCCCACACCGATGTGTAATAACACACCTTCTTGGAAAGATTCAAACTCCATAGTTGCTTTATCTGTTTCGATTTCTGCTAGCAAGTCGCCTTCAGAAATAGCATCACCCACTTTTTTATGCCACTTCGCTACTGTACCTTCGGTCATAGTATCGCTCAAACGCGGCATGCGTACGATTTCTGCCATAGTCTTATTCTTTTATGAAAGGATATTCCTCTGCGTAAACATTCTTATATAAAGAGTCATTCGATGGGAATGGAGACTCTTCTGCAAAGTCAACAGCTTCTTTTACTGTTGCTTTTATTTTATCTTGAATAGCTTGAATCTCTTCATCGGTAGCCCATTTCTTTTTCTTGATTACCTCAAGAACTTTAGTAATAGGATCGATTTTCTGATATTCAGCAACCTCGTCTTTAGTACGGTACTTTTGAGCATCAGACATTGAATGTCCTTTATAACGGTAAGTCTTCATTTCTAAGAATGTTGGACCATCACCATTACGGGCTCTGTCGGCTGCTTCTTTTACTGCTTCGGCAACTGCTACCGGATCCATTCCGTCAACAGGTCCACATGGCATTTCGTAAGCCAATCCTAATTTCCAAATATCCGAATGGTTTGCTGTACGCTCTACAGAAGTACCCATTGCATAACCGTTATTTTCACAAATAAAGATTACAGGCAACTTCCAGTTCATTGCCATATTAAAGGTCTCGTGAATCGCTCCTTGACGAACAGCCCCATCACCCATATAACAAAGAGTAACACCATCAATATCGTTGTACTTATCGGCAAAGGCAATGCCAGCTCCTAAAGGAACTTGCCCACCTACAATACCGTGCCCACCATAGAAATTAAACTCTTTTGAGAACATATGCATCGAACCACCTTTACCACCAGAACAACCAGTAGCCTTACCATAAAGCTCGGCCATAATATACTTAGGTTCAACACCCATTGCGATAGGTTGTACGTGATCGCGATATGCAGTAATCATCTTATCTTTAGAAGGATCTATTGCTAAAATAGAACCTGCCAATACAGCTTCTTGACCATTGTATAAGTGCAAGAATCCGCGAATCTTTTGCTGAATATAAAGTGCACTAGTTTTATCTTCGAACTTTCTCCAAAGTAGCATGTCTTCATACCACTTCAAATAGGTTTCTTTAGTAAACTTCAACTTTGCCATTTCTTTTAAATTTGGGTTGCAAATGTACTAATTTGTTGTTGATTCAGCTAACATTCTGCAATGCATCACAATTAAATGGAATTGGTAATAAATTTTCGACTGAAGCAAACTCAACCACCTGATCATCAACGCCTTTTAATAACACTTTTATTTTAGAAGTTTGCTTGTGCTCGTATTCTAACATTGATTGGCGACAGGCACCACATGGCGCTAACAATTCATTCAAGTCAAATTTATCGGTACTTGCTGAAATAGCTATTGCTTTGATCTTTTTAGCTGGATGGATTACTCCACAAGAAAAAATAGCAACTCTTTCTGCACATAAGCCTGAAGGATAGGCTGCGTTTTCCTGATTACTACCTAACACAATTGAGTCATCTTCTAATAAGATTGCGGCACCTACTATAAAATGTGAATAAGGAGCGTAAGAAGTAGCCTGTGCTTCAACAGACTTTACGATAAGATTCTCTTGCCAAGCAGATAATTCATCTGCAGAGTACTCATTATAAGTTATTGTGATTTTTTTCTGCTGCATAACAATAGTATTAGACCGAAAAAAGCTCCGAAATAGCGGAGCTTAAATTTTACATTTTTTGAATTAAGGCTACTGCATAAGCAGAAACACCTTCTTCTCTACCTACAAAACTGAGTTTCTCAGTTGTGGTGGCTTTTATCGATACTTGACTGGGTGAGACAGACATCACCGATGCCAAAACCTTTTTCATTTCTGGAATATGTGGATTAATCTTAGGTTGTTGTAAGGCTATTGTTGCATCAATATTACCGAGTTCATATCCTTCTTTACGAAGGACTGCCATCACATCTTTTAAGAGAATCTTACTGTCGATACCTTTGTATTTTTGATCGGTATCTGGAAAATGAAATCCTATATCTCTTAAATCTGCAGCACCTAGAACGGCATCGCAAATTGTATGAATTAACACATCAGCATCAGAATGGCCTACCGCTCCTTTTTCGTGGGGAACTAAAATCCCTCCTAACCAAAACTCTTCGCCTTCGGCTAATTGATGAACGTCAAAACCGAACCCTACTCGAATATTCATCTAGTTTTGTTTATCCGTTGCGTAAAGAGCCGCCATATCAAACAACATAGTAAAACGAAGTGTGTTAGCTAAAGGACTTCTCACACCTTTTGTTGCGGGTAATAAGTAAGAGAAATCTAAAGAAAATACATTCATCTTCATTCCTAAACCAAAAGTAACATACTTACGATTTCCTTTTGTTTCATGCTCATAAAAATAACCTCCTCTAAATGCAAACTGCTTTAAATACCAATACTCTACACCAGCAGAAAACATCAATTCATTAAATTCTTCAGCCATCCCTCCAGGTGCATCGGTAAAGGATTGAAAAACACCTTGCATCACACCTACATTTGGATCTTGACCAGCCTCAATTACTCTTTCATCATTTTCATCAAAAACAGGGTTACCATCTTCGTCGACTGCATATACAGGAGGAGTGGGAGCCAATAATTTGTTCACATCAAAAGCAAAGGAAACAGAATTGTAATCATCTAGCTCCATAAATAAGCTTGAACCTATTCTTGCGTTCATTGGTAAAAAGTGCTCTTCTCCTGCATCAGTATAAGAAATTTTATTTCCTAAATTTGATATATTAAAACCTGCAGCCCAATAAGCATCTTTTTTGTCTATTTCAAAATTATCACTCTGATAGTATGAAGATAAATCTACGGCGAATGAATTCCCTGGCTTAGTAACACCACCACCTTGAACATTTATACCACCAGTAAGATTAGAGTAAATATAACGCATTGCAAGACCAGCAGAAAAGTTTTCTGAAAGCTTCATTGCGTAAGCTCCATCTAAGGCAAATTCATTTGGGCTAAACTTAGAAATTGGTTGCCCTGAATTATCCGTAAACTGAATTTCACCCAGAGAAAAATAACGCATACTACCTGCGATTGTACTTTTAGAGTTTAATCTTTTGAAACCCGATAAATAACTTAAACTTATTTCGGGTACTAAATCTTGTAACCAAGGTGTGTATGACATTGAAGCTCCCTTATCGTCTTCAAGAAAAGCTAACTTCGATGCATTCCAATGAATAGAATTATGATCTGGTGAAGTTGCAACCCCTACATCCCCCATAGCTCCGGCTCTTGAATCTGGTGCTATCAAAAGAAAAGGTACAGATGTAGATATTGTATTTAAGTTATTTAAATAGTCTGAATTTGAATTTGGCACATCCTGAGCATTTGCTCCCGCACCTATAAGTAAACCTGTTAAGGTTATTAATCCCAGTTTTTTCATGTAGTAGTGTTTAAACAATACAAATTTATAAATATAATAACGCGAAACTTATTTTATTATTACCATTTGGCTACTTATGACATTTTCTTCGTCACTTTCGGCAGATGCAACACTTACTTTACATAAGTATATCCCGCTAACAATAGGAGTTCCTGTATCAGAATCACCGTACCAAATAAAATCTGAATTCGCATATGAAGACTCTGAAATCGTACTCTGCATAGACTTCACTAATTTACCATTCATATTATGAATATCTAATTTTACATCCATTTCAACATCTGGTCTATTATGCTCAAAATGAATACGTGTGAAATCTTTAAATGGATTCGGATAGTTCATTAAATTCTGAAGCACTAAGCCTTCGTTACCAACAACCAAAAACTCAGTAAATGCCTCTGAAGAATTATTATGTACATCCCAAACTTTTATCTTTAAATGATGTATTCCTTCGCTCAAATTGGCAAAAGGATATGCTACCGTACCGCTTTGATAAGAGTCTAAATCTGATTCATAATAATGATTTAGAACAATTGATGATTGACTATTTTCATCTAAGGTAGCGACCAAATCATGCCCAATACCATTTCCTGTAGTATTAATTCCTGAATCATCTTGTACTACTGCATAAAGACTCGGAGATTCATCTGTTATGCCCCCATACATAAAATCAGTATTATTCATGAAGAGTTCAATATCAGGACCATCATTATCTTCTGCAGCCAACTCCTCAAAGCCACCAATTACTACATCAACATAAGCTCCAATTGCGTCCTCAATACTATTACTTGCATAAAAAGAAAACTTTCCAAAACCATTTACATAAGCAATATCTTTTGGGACTACAAACTCAAATTCAAACAGACCATTCTCAACAGTTACATTTCCTGAATACAGTACATTTTGTTGTAAATCAAAGTTAAATGGCTCTAGATTTTCAAAATCATTATTTAAAGTTTGAACCTGGCTGGGCTTATCAAACACCTTAGGTTTTAAAACCCCATTAAATTCATCATAAACACTACCATCAAGGTTTACTACCTTACCTTTGATTAGAACTTTAGATAGAGCCTTAATAGTATCTATTGGAGCGAAAGTATCTGCATTTAACAGCTCCGTTACAACTACACTTAGCTGAGGAATAGGTAAGCGTAGAGCGGGGTCACCTAGAAGTGTGAACTTTGATTTATTAGGGGAATTACTCAAATCATTTTTCAGACTTTTCATTACCTGGCCAAAGGTTAAGTAGTCATTACTACTTTCGGGAATAGCATATTTATAAAATGAACTTGACAAATTCTTTGCATCAGTTTCTGTGATTGTTCGTGTTGTGGTAAACAAAGCAATACCTGCACCATTCGGGTTTAATAATATTTGCTCTCCTGCAGAGATTCTTTTGGAATCATCATACCTAGAAAACTCACAGGTAGCAGTAATAAATACGGGCAGATTATCAATATTCTCCCAAGAATTAATATCGATGAGCTCCAATACACGCTCTTCTGCCCAACCGACCTCACCTCCATGACCATAATAATGCATGATTAGAGTTCCTTTATTCACATTATCTACAATCGCCTGCCTTGCATCGGGGTAGCGCTGTCCACCAGCAGATGAAACTTGCTGATAGGCATCCATATATATTTTATTAATGTTATAGTTATGATAGCTCGTATCAATATCATGGGCTATTTTATCCATATTCTCTTGTAGCCTAAACTCCCATGCCTCATCGTCAACATCATCGGCAACAAAACATATATTAGTTCTCCAATCTCCAAAAGAGTTTGCAGAGGAATAATGTATAATTTTATCTACCATTTCTTCAGCCTCAGTAAGAGACTGCACTACCAACCGTCCTACTCCAACATCAATACCGTCATGTCCTATAGATGATTGACCACCTTCTAAAGGATCTAAAAAAGCTATAAAGTCATCAGTACAGTAAGAAGGGCCTAACTTAAATGAATACTGAGATTCAAAAGTTGGAACAAAGTTCTGATTACTGTATCTGTTATTCATTTCACCGATACCTTTATAATCGAAACTAGCATCTCCAAAGAGGAGTACATTATCTGGGATTTCATCTTCGGTTTGAGCTTTTTCATAAAGCATCTTCAAATATGATCGCAAGGCTATTAAATCTTGTTTACCAGAACTGAATTCATTATAAATTTGATGGGTAGTTGCGATGTTTACAGAAATCCCATCTGCTTGCTGGTGAAAATCAGCTAAGCGCTGAGCTGCATCTAAAAATTCTGGTGCTGTTATTATAATTAGTTCAGCTGGGGCTTGACCAAGTAAATTTTGATTATCAATTTTTTGATCAAAAATTGGATTCAAGTAATTTGAACTATTTGGATTGTGTATTACAAATATTTTGAGGCTATCGGTTGTACTGGTAAAACTTAAATCATCAACAATCAAAGCTCGAATTTCATTTGTATTTGTCACATCCCAAACTGCAAAGTCATTACTATTTGCATCTATATTGAATTTAGTGATATTACCTTCACCTATTGTCGAAGGCTCTCTCACCACCAACTGGCTCCCATTAAACTTCAACTCACACTTAGCCTGTACTTCAATATAATCTAGATATGCAAATGCTGATGAGTTTCCATTTCTATTATAGGTTACAGATAGCCCTACAACAGCGTCATTACTTATAAACTCGGCAGTACTCTCGCCATCCTCTACATAAATCTCAGAATTCATCTGAGCTGTTATTGGAACATTCAATACCTCATCACCATTATGAACACATGAGATGTTTGATAATGACGATGACCTAGCAACGGCTCTAGCTTTGATTCTTATAGGTTCATCTTGTAAGCGGTTAGAAAAGTTGAAATTTAAATTGTATTGTTCATTAAAACTGAAATACTCACCAAACCACTCTCTACCAGTATGTTTTAAGTTTTGGTCCTCCCATTCATAAAACTGTCTATCTGTATAGAAATCAACTTGAGTATTATTTGACAAACTGGTAATATCATTAACTACTCTTTTCCCTTGTGCACTTCCTAGATGCAGAAAATAATAATTATTGTTATCATATATATTTAGGACATGTTCAAACTGCTGATTATTATTCAGGTTCCAACGATGAGGAGACTCTCCATAAAAAATGATTAAATCGTTAGAATCAAAGCTAGCGTCCTGCTCCCCTCTTACATAAATAGCACACTCCTTCAAAGTCTCGTGCCTAAAAGCAGCATTATACTCAGGCAACATAGCGCCACCATTCCCATATAACTGAATGTTTCTGGGGTCGAGATTACTTACATCCAAACCCATCTCACTCAACATATCTCTATCTATTTTATAAAGACCATCTGTATTAACCTTGATTTTATACCACTCTCCCTCACTCAATACAGAGTTTACACTAACTGATTTTTCACTCAATGTATAATCCGAATAAGATAAGTTTAGTGTAAAACTAAAATGTAAAACCTTTGAATCTTCTGTAATAGGCATATAAGATAAAACCAAATACGGCACTTTCCCCTCTCTTACAATTCTCCATGAGAGTTTATCGATAGAATGTGAACTATTAAGTTTTTGCAGATCTTTATTTGATAAAAGCTCCTTTTCAATAACCGAAAGTTGTACATCCGCATCTTTAGTGTTTTCTGGAAGTCGAATTTTATTTTTGTACAACGGAAAATGATGCTTACTAAATTCATAATAAGCTCCCGAAAAATTAAAAACCTGAACATTCTCTTTCTCAAGATAATACTCTTTATCCTCTAACCAATCAATTGAAACATCATACTGAGATTGTGCACCAGTATTATAGCACACTAAAGAAAAAACCATCAAAAAAACAAAAGCAATTTGCTTCATATAATAAAGAGTAATTTGAATTATCTAAATAACGCTTAAAGTAAATGTTTATTCCCCTATAGGCGCAAATTTTGGCACAATTATTTCACAAAGAAAATTCCAAATTCTTATTGGAACTTATGTCTAGTAAAGAATTTCAAAAATTATTGTATTATTGTGTTCCATAACTCTTACGTAATATGATCCAGAATAGATTATTTGCCTTAGTGGCAGTCATTTTTATCGCCCTATCACAAACTGCTCAGGCACAAGACCCTGCCTTTACCCAGTTTTATGGTAACCCCCTGTATTTAAACCCTGCAATGGCGGGTTCTGCAAACTGCCCTCGAATTTCGATGAATCATCGCAATCAATGGCCGAGTTTAAAAGGAGCCTTTATCAGTAGTAGTATTTCTATAGATAAAAATATTGAAGCTCTTCATGGTGGTGTAGGTTTACAAGTATTAAATGACATCCAAGGAGAAGGTGCACTGACTAATACACAAGTAAGTGCAATGTACTCTTATCAATTACAAGCATCAAGAAAACTTACCGTTCTAACAGGGGTACAAGCAACATACCAACAAAGAGCTTTAGATAAAACCAAACTTCATTTTGGTGATGAAATTGACCCTAATTACGGGTTTGTTTTCCCTACTCAAGAAAATGTTGGTCAATTTGCTGACAATGTATCTTATGCTGACATCTCTATAGGGATGATGGCTTTTACTAGAAAATATTTTGCTGGCTTTGCAATGCATCACATCACTCAACCTGATGATGCATTTATTACCACGAGTTACTTACCTAGAAAACTTACCGTTCATGCAGGTGCCAATTTTGCAGTTGGAAGAGGTAAAAATATGGGACTAGTAATGGATGGACCTTTCATAACGCCAAACGTGTTATATATGACACAAAATGGAGCTGAACAACTTAATGTAGGTATGTCTCTCACTAACGATAGTTTCTCTGGTGGTTTATACTTTAGAAACAACTTTTCGAATGCAGATGCCGTACTAATTGTACTCGGTTATGAAGCGAATGGAATGCGTTTAGGATACAGCTATGATTACACGGTTTCCGAACTTTCTGGCGCATCTGGAGGTGCTCATGAAGTATCCCTAACTGTGCAATTAGCTTGTAGAGATAAAAGAAAAAAATTAAAAGCAATAAAATGCCCTAAATTTTAGGTATTTTAGTCGCCCCAACTCAATTACAACAAACAACACCATAACAGACCATGAACAAGTCTAACACTTTATCTAAAATATTTATTGTAGCCTTGGCTGCTTTAGCTACATCATGTAGTAATAAACACCAAGATGTTTCACAAACAACCGGCTGGAAAATCAACACTTCAAAAAATGGAGGTTTCGAAGCTGAGTTAAATTACGAACAAGACCTACCCGTAGGGATGGTTTTTGTTGAAGGTGGTTCTTTCATCATGGGCCAAACCGAAGAGGATGTACTTATGGATAATAATGCTACACCACGACAGGTTTCAGTAGCATCATTTTACATGGACGAAACTGAGGTTACAAACACATCTTATAGAGAATACCTTTTCTGGCTTAACAGAGTATTTGGGGAAAGTTACCCAGAAGTATACTGGAATGCCCTTCCAGATACAAATGCTTGGAGAAGTGAATTAGGATACAACGATCCACTCGTAAACAACTATTTACGTCATGCAGGATTTAGCCACTATCCAGTTGTAGGTGTTTCTTGGGATCAATCTCAAGATTATTGTGCCTGGAGAACTGATCGTGTAAATGAACTTGCTTTAATTGGTGAAGGTGCTCTAAAACACAATACTGAGCAGTTTGATGACGACAACTTCAATACTGAAACATATCGAGCTGGTCAATATACAGGTTCTCAGAAAAAAGGATATAAAGATTTAGCCAACCCAAAGAGTAAAACCGGTAGAAGAGGTAGCTTAGAAGACGGTGTACTTACTGCTGGATATAGACTTCCAACTGAAGCGGAATGGGAATTTGCAGCTTGGGGACATATTGGAAACTCTATTGAAGGAAATGTTGCTGATGGACGTTACTACCCATGGGATAGAAATTCTGTTAGAGATAACCGCAAACAATTCCAAGGTGAATTATTAGCCAACTTCAAAAGAGGTGGTGGAGACAATATGGGTATAGCTGGTGCTTTAAATGATGCTGGTGCACGTACAATGACTGTGAAATCTTTTCCTCCAAACGACTATGGTCTTTACGATATGTCTGGAAATGTTGCAGAATGGGTACTTGATGTATACAGACCAATGAGCGAAGGTCAAGATGACTTTATGCCTTTCAGAGGAAATGTGTTTACAGATAAAGCTAAAGATGAAGAAGGATATTATATAGAAGCTGATTCTTTAGGAAGAATGCAAACTCGTGAAGCTATTGCGGATAGTAATAGACGTAATTACCTAAAGGCTAAAAACTCTGATAAAGTTGATGGTGATATAGAATCAAGTATCTATTATTCTAAAGGTGATTCTCAAGAAGAAGCTGCAATGTATGACTATGGTCAGACCACACTTATCAACGATAATGTATATGTTTACAAAGGAGGTTCATGGAAAGATCGTTCATACTGGTTAAACCCAGGTGCTAGACGATTCTTAAATGGAGATCTCGCAAGCGACTTTATTGGTTTCCGTTGTGTGACCGACAGAATGGGCTCTCAGAACTTGAAGCCTAACAAGAAGAAAGCAAGAAAAATGACAAGATAAATTGAAAGCCTCTCATCGAGAGGCTTTTTTTTTGTTTAAAATTTCTTTCATACTTTCACTTTAGAAATGATTAATCACATCTACAACATCTACAGACAGCACCCAGAAATTTGTATTGATACAAGACAAGTTTCAGAGGGTTGCATTTTCTTTGCGTTAAAGGGACCAAACTTTAATGCCAATGAATTTGCCTTAAATGCATTAAATAGTGGTGCTACCTATGCTATTGTCGATGAAGAGAAATATGTATTAGATGAAAGGTTCATCCTTGTACAGGATAGCTTAAAAAGCTTACAGGAACTTGCAAATTTTCATAGAAAAAAACTCAGCTGTCCAATAATTGGTATTACTGGGACAAATGGAAAAACCACAAGCAAAGAGCTCTGCCATATAGTTCTTAATCAGAAATACAAAGTAACGGCTACAAAAGGAAACTTAAATAACCACATAGGCGTACCTCTTAGCATACTCTCTATTTCTACTGATACTGAGATTGCAATTATTGAAATGGGAGCAAATCATATTGGTGAAATTGATTTTCTATGCTCTTTAACAGAACCCACTCACGGGGTTATCACAAATATCGGAAAAGCACATCTAGAAGGCTTTGGCTCGGTAGAAGGAGTTATAAAAACCAAAACAGAACTTTACAAATTCCTATCAAAAAAAAACGCTCCTATATTCATTAAAGACAACCAGCAAATATTAATTGACCAAGTCCCATTAAACTGTACAGCTATCAGCTATGGACAATTAGAATCTAGCTCGTATAAGATTCGATCAAAAGGAGCTCAACCCTTTGTTAAAGTTGATGTTGAAGGAACTACAATTGACAGTAAATTAATTGGAGAATATAACTTCGACAACATAGCATTAAGTATTGCTATGGGATTAGAATTTGGTATTAACATTAAGTTGATAAAAGAAGCAATTGAAAACTACATACCAACTAACAATAGATCTCAGCTTATAAAGACCAGTACAAACACGATTTTACTTGATGCCTACAATGCAAATCCTATGAGCATTGAAAAAGCAATACAAAACATGGTCCAAATAGAGCAAGACTCTAAAGTTATGATTCTGGGAGACATGTATGAATTAGGTGTGGAAGCAGAAAAAGAACACATCAATATTATAAATAATTGTTTGAATTCTGGAGTTCAAAAAATCTATCTGGTAGGAGAATTATTTAACAAATATAATGCGTCAGCTTTTTCGTCATTCAAAACTACAGCCGAATTGATTATAGAATTAAAAAAGCATCCAATAAAGGACGCATTTGTTCTTATAAAAGGCTCTAGAGGAATGAGATTAGAAAATGTGGTAGAATACCTTTAAATTATTGTTCGGCTATTTCTTTTAAGTTTTATGGGGCTTTGTAATAATCAGAATTATACATCAAGTGAACAAATAGAATAGCCTCATACATTCCTCTTTTCAAATTCACTAAAGGAACTCTCGTTATAAACTAGCTGCAAAATCTTCTAGCACTATACCCCCAAAGTTCCCTGAACTCATTAAAAGAACGACTGTTTTTGAGTTCACTTCCTTACGAATAGTATTGCAATAATCATCTGAATCAGTAAATACTCTTAGGTCTTTACGATCGAAAGACTCAAAAACGAGATCTTCAGACAAATCCTCCAATTTCTTATGAGCAATAGCCTTGGGGTCAAAGTAAACGTAGGCTATATCTACACCTCCCATAGTACTTTTATACTCAGCCAAAAAAGATTTATTTAAGCTGCTAAACGTATGCAATTCCAAGCCAGCAATTACTTTAAAATCTTTAAACTGCTCTCTAACTGCCTTTACGGTAGCTTTGACTTTTGAAGGAGAATGTGCAAAGTCTTTATAAACCACCAAACCATCCCTTTCAAATATTTTCTCTAGTCTTTTAGATGCTCCTTTGAAGGATTCCATTGATTTATAAAAATCAGACTCTTCTACACCCAACTGTTTACAAACATTCAATGCACCATTCATATTTAATAGGTTATGCTGTCCAAATATTTCCAACTCAGTAGTTCCTGTTTTATGAGTTATGATTGTTTTACCATCCTCAATAACATACTCTGGAAGAAGATAAGCTTCAGTTTCAATTTCAGAATTTATAGAAGAAATAATATTCAAACTTTCATCAGATGAACAGTAGGTTAAATAACCTCCAGAATTAATCTCTTCAATAAAAATTTCGAATTGTTTTAAATACTCTTCAAAAGTTGGGAAGACATTAATGTGGTCCCAAGCTATCCCACTAAGCAGTGCTATGTGAGGTTTATACAAATGGAATTTAGGTCGTAAATCAATGGGAGATGAGAGATACTCATCACCTTCCAAAATTATAATAGGAGCTTCACTTAGTTTCACCATAGTTTGGAACCCTTCAAGCTGAGCCCCTACCATATAATCACAATCAATAGAAAGCTGATTTAAAACATGTAAAATCATAGAGGTAATTGTGGTCTTCCCATGAGAGCCCCCAATTACAACACGCTTCTTGTTTTTTGACTGCTCGTATAAATACTCAGGATATGAAAAAATATTCAAACCTAAGTCTTGGGCTCTTAAAAGTTCTGGGTTATCAGCACGAGCGTGCATTCCTAAAATTACTGAATCAATTTGCTCTGTAATCTTTGATGGAAACCAACCCATTTTTTCTGGTAATATACCTACCTTCTCCAGTCTTGATTTAGATGGATTAAAAATTGCATCGTCAGAACCAGAAACTAAATATCCCTTTTCGTGAAGGGCTAAAGCTAAATTATGCATTGCTGCACCGCCAATTGCTATAAAATGTACTCGCATATGTTATATTTGTAGAAGAGAAAGATATGAATTCGATTCACAATGCAAAAGTTAAAACTGCTTCTTCTGAGCTATGCACTACTAACCTCGTGTGGAGGTTTTAATAATCAAGTCCTTAGAACTTCAAACAACAGTCCGGTTTTTGAAATTCAAAGAGGGGCTTGCTATGGAAGCTGCCCAATATATACAGTTACTCTGACTTCAGATAGACTTATAACCTATCATGGAAAAAGATTTGTTGAAAATCAGGGCATTAATGAATGGTATCTAAGCAGAAGAAATTTCAAACAAATCACAGACATAATCCTTAGTTCATTTAACTACTCAGACTCCTATAATATACAAGCCCAAGATTTACCCATGACGACTTTGAAGATTAATGATAATCATACTATCAAATACAAAGGCATTTGTCCCAGTGAATTTTCTGATGAATTAGAATTCATAGAAAATATACTATTTGAAAATGCACTTTGGAATTTTCCGGAATAAAAAACAGAAGCCTCTCCCAAAGATTCAGGAAAGGCTATTGAAATAAACTGTAATATAAGTACGGATTAATAATATCTATAGTTTGATAAATGACTTTGACTACGTATAATTTTCAGTTAAAATCACACAAATATATTATCCCGCAATGATTCCATCACAAGCAAGCATACACTAGTAATACATAGACTTAAACCTACCTCCTAACCATTAGTTTCAATAATAGTAAGACTCGTTATTATTTTTGATATAACGAGAATCACTCCACTTAAATGACTTTCATTAAAAATAAACACATTACTTTTGAGCCCCAATCGCACCACTGAGCTATACACTTATCATTTCTATCTCAATACGAAAAAAGAATACTAAACTACTATTTAGAAGGAGCGGATAGGGCGAACATTAATCATACCTTCTCTATGGTTTCCTCCAACAGCACCATAAATAAAACTAAAACAGTATGCTGCTTCTGGAATTCCATCCTCTGTTGAAGACCAATACCAAGAGTCAATGAAGCCTCCTATATTGCCAATTTCAGAACCCTGACCAACAGATAGGTAGATTTCTTTTAACTCTCTCCTTGAGGGTAAATACCAATCTGCATAATCTCCGTATTCGTATTCAAAAGCAATACTAGCAGCAATTGGTCTGTCTGAACACCCTGCCATTATATCTAACGTGTTTTGTAGCCCACCCCCAATATCAATTACGTCTGCTCCTGGAATAGTCGTATTTAGACAGCCCCACATAAATTCTCCTAGGTCTTCTTTACCGACAATTAATCCATGCTTACCTGTTTCGTCTATATAAAACAAAACTCCGCCTTGTAGATCATCTCCAATATTAAGAACAACAAGCCCTTCACAATCAAATCCGTATTCTGGATATTCACAATCACCATCATCTGTAGCATCAATGTTATAATTACATGCAGAAATGTCGGTACAGCCTAAAACTTCGTCGTCATCATTTATTCCATCCCCATCTGAATCAAAAACACAAGAGTTATCACTTATTGTAGCTTCAGAAGCAAAATTTACTGCCAATGGATCAATACAGCCTTCTATATCTTCTTCACAAGAAGTGATAAATAAAATAGGGCTAGCTAGTAAAAATGTGTAAAGTATCTTTTTCATAATTCTGAGGATTAAGTGATTCAAATATACTAAATAAAATAGGTCAGGTTATTTTAAAAATAACCTGACCTATAAGGCTCACCTTGAGACCCTCATTCGAACTGCTTTTGGAGATATTTGAAGATGATGTCAGTCATCATTAAACATAATTTCTGATGGCGCATTCATTTTTATTTGATACCCTTGGCCTGGAATCATATTCCCAATTGCGTTAAATTCCCACTCAGGAAGGTATGCTTCTCCTAAAAAGTTTTTCACAATAATTACATCCTGTTGACAGTTTATCAGAACTTCCTCAACAGGTTGTTCTGCCTTATTTAATACAGCTACCATATTCCATCCTTCGTTTAGAAATATTGAAAAATTAGGAAGATAATGTCCGGAAATTTCAATAAAAATAGAATCACTAGTTTTAATCTGATAGGCTTCACCATATTCAAGATAACCAATACCATCAAAATTCCAAGAAGGTAAAAAGGCATCACCAATGTTATTTTTCATTATTACAGTGTTATTTTCATTTTCACCTATAAAATTTGTTGCGGTTAACGTATCATTTTTTATGTACGTTGAGATAAGGTTCCACCCATTATTTAGTGCTAAACTCTGAGATTCTACATTTTCTATATTAAGCACAAAAAGTCCAGACTGAACATCTGAAATTAATATTCTGCCAGAAGGTAAAAATGCATATACTCCCCATGCACCAGCATAACCTCCAGTATTGACTGGCATATATGTGTCGTAATAAGCAATTCGAATTGGGTTGCTTGGGTCTGAAATATCAAAAACTTGAAGCCCATCTTGGTAATATGAAAGATATACCAAATTGTCTTTTATCATAAGGTTATGAGCTATTGAAAATTCATTAATATTTGAATTAAATGTTGATATAAGCTCTAAATCTGATACATTAGAAGCATCAACTATCTTTAAATCATAACCGTTATTCTCTTCTGCAAAGACGTATATATCTCCAGATTTCCAGCCGGAATGATTGGTTCCAAAATCAGGGTATGAAGTAAAACTTGAAATTTGAGTGGGCTGACCTATAAACTCCCAAACAAGTGTTCCATTTCCTGGACAATTTATAAACGCTGTATCATTGTCTACCCATATGTCATGTGTGTTTGGCATATACTCATTCATATTATGCAACAGACTGGGCTGCAAAGGACTAGAAATGTCATAAACACATAGAGTAGAAGTCCAATAATTACCCAAATCATCGTATCCCTCTGTTGAACAGGAATATAATTTTTGAGAAATGGTATCAATAAATATATTATGTGATCGACTGAAAAGCACGTCAGAGTCATAAACAATCTCTACAGATTCAGGAAGATTCGACAGATCAATAACTTGAAGTGTACTAGCTCCTTGATCACAAACTGCGTATAGATAGTCTTCAAAAATGTGATAGTCTCTATGTGTTACACTTTCACCAGACCAAGCTCCTTGAATAAAAGCAATCTCAATTAAATTTCCAGCTTCATTTATATCGATAATATGTGTTCCGTTTGTGGAGCCAATAATAGCAAATTCCCTACCCTCTTTTTCATAGCCATATACATCTGTATAACTTCCATCTAAACCATTAATAGGCAAACTCTCATCTGACCATTGCCCAAATAAGCTTGTATTATGAGAAATATAAATACATCCAGAACTTGAACCTTCATTATAATTATTTGCATTTTCATCTGTACAAATCTCAAATTCACAATCTGCATTCAATGAAAAAGAAATCTCACCATAAAAACCGGTGGGTAAATCTCCAACAGAAACTATATTTGACTGA